>Ga0182027_10000678_pt1 | contig 58177 bp, 56 predicted proteins | sample 712E1DmetaG_FD_121300 | JGI IMG/M metagenome (GOLD analysis project Ga0182027, IMG submission 121300) | Permafrost microbial communities from Stordalen Mire, Sweden - 712E1D metaG (Illumina Assembly) | ecosystem: Environmental > Terrestrial > Soil > Wetlands > Permafrost | place: Sweden...
ACAAGTGTATACAGACGGTGAAATTGTTAAACAAGAGACTTTGGGCTTTAACGAAGCAACTGGGAAAACATACTCCCAGCGCGATAAGGAAAACGCGAACGACTATCGTTATTTCCCTGAGCCTGATCTTCCCCCGTTGGTTATAGATTCAAAGTGGGTTCTATCGATAAAGAACTCAATCCCCGAATTGTCTGATGCAAAGCGCGAACGTTACATAAGACTCGGTCTTTCTGTCAAGGATGCAGATATATTGATTGATGAAATGGCTGTTACAGATTACTTCGATCAAGCCGTGAAAATCGGCCTATCCAATAATGTAGACGCAAAATCGATCTCAAATTGGATAACATCCGAGCTGTTCTCAAAACTAGGCTTTAAGTCTGAGATTGCTTCTTGTTATGTTACGCCGCAGAAACTAGTAGAGCTAATTGCAATGGTGGATAGCGGCGTTATTAGCAATACAATTGGGAGGACAGTTCTGGACGAGATGGTCACCAATGGCAAAGAGGCCAAAGTAATCGTAAAAGAGAAAGGTTTACTCCAGATTAGCGATTTGAAGCTAATTAACACAACTATTGAAAAAATTATAGCCAACAATCCAGATAAACTTAAAAAATTCCTTTCTGGCAAAGAGACAATCAAGGAGTGGTTCTTCGGCCAAGTGATGCGAGAGATGGATGGAAAAGCCAACCCATCCATAGTAAAAAGTGTGCTGGAGAACAAACTGGGGGAGGAAAAATCAAGGTTAAGTCAATTTTGATACGCGTCTGGCCTTACCTATTTGGAGGAGTTATGTCAATCATACGTGTGGATGAAATTTCAAAGTATGACGGTCAGGAAGTGACCATCCGGGGCTGGGTCTATAACCGCACCGACAAGGGCAAGCTGGTCTTTTTGCTCGTGCGTGACGGCTATGGCTTTGTGCAATGCGTGGCCTTCAAGGGCGATCTCGATGAAAAGGTCTTCGACCAATTGATGAGACTGCCGCAAGAGTCGGCGGTGGTCATCAGCGGCCCGGTGCGCGCCGACAAACGCGCGCCCGGTATCCCCGGCGGATACGAGATCGGCGTGAAGAAGATCGAGATCGTGCAGACCGCCGAGGCGGATTATCCGATGTCGCTCAAGGATCACGGCGTGGACTTCGCACTCGATAACCGCCACCTGTGGATCCGTATGCCGAGCCAATGGGCCATCCTGCGCGTCCGCTCGACGGTCATGGCGGCCACGCGCGAATGGCTGGATACCAACGGCTTCCTAGCCATGGACACACCGATCCTGACCCCGGCTGCGGCGGAAGGCACCACCACCCTGTTCGAGACGGAATATTTCGATGAAGGCAAAGCCTACCTGGCACAGACCGGCCAGCTTTATAACGAGGCGAACATCTTCGCCTTCGGCAAGGTTTATTGCTTTGGGCCAACCTTCCGGGCCGAGAAATCGAAGACGCGCCGGCACCTGACCGAGTTCTGGATGCTCGAACCGGAAATAGCCTTCTGCGACCTCGACGGCTTAATGGAAGTCGAAGAGCAGATGATCACGCATATCGCCCAGCGCGTGCTGCGCGAGCGCAAGCCGGAACTGCTTTCATTGGGACGCGATCTGACAAAACTCGAAAACATCAAAGCACCCTTCCCGCGCATTTCCTATGACGATGCGGGCAAGATGCTGGCAGAACTTCGAGAAAAGGAAACCGATCCCGAAAAGAAGGAACTGCTCAAATTCGATTGGGGCATTGACTTCGGCGCGCCGCATGAGACGGCCATCACGAACCAGTTCGACAAGCCGGTGTTCTGCTACGGTTATCCCACCGCGGTCAAGGCCTTTTACATGGAGCCGTGGCCGGGGCGTCCGGAAGTCAGCAAGTCCGTGGATCTGCTGGCGCCGGAAGGTTATGGCGAGATCTGCGGCGGCTCGGAGCGCATCAGCGATCACGATCTCCTGCTCAAACGCATTCGCGAGCAGAAACTGCCCGAAGAGGCCTTCAAGTGGTACCTCGAGTTGCGTAAATACGGCTCGGTTCCCCATTCCGGATTCGGCATGGGCGTGGAACGCGTCACAGCCTGGATGTGCGGCATTGAGCACATCCGCGAGGCCATCGCTTTCCCGAGGATGATCAAAAGAGTGTATCCGTAATCACTATCACCACCAACCCGGCATCCAAAATGCCGGGTTTTATCTTCCTGGAGAAAGCCAAACAGGAAACCAGCGCAGGATAAAAAATCTCCGAGGTCTTTTCAACCTCGGAGATTTGATTCATTTGACCTTTTTCAAAAGCCAAATAGTAGATTTATCCCTTTTGACCTTTTAGACTCATCGACTTCTTAGACTTGTTAGACTTGTTAGACCTTTTAGACCTGTTAGACCTTTTCGACTTGTTAGACCCTTAAGAAGGTATCACCAGCACCTGCCCAACGCTGATCAGGTTGGGGTTGGCGATATTATTCGCGGCGGCGATGGCCGCCACGGTCGTGCCAAATTTGGCCGCAATGGCCGTCAGCGTATCGCCGGGTTTAACCGTGTAGGTGGTCTGAGGCGGCTTTGGGATGGATCCACCCGATGCAGGCAGGTTCAGAACTTTGCCGGGCTGGATCAAAACCGCGTTGTTGAGATTGACCAGGTCGGTCAAAGTGACATTGAATTTCAAGGCAATCGCCGCCAGCGTATCAGCGGCCTGCATGGTGTAGGTGTTTGGGGAGGGTTTCGGCGTTATCGAACTTCCGGCGAATTGGGCCAAGTCAGCCAGCGATCCATTGAAGTAATCAAAGTCCATGCCGCCTGAAAAGGCATTCAAATTCCCGGCTTTCGTATACTGCCAGATGATCCACGGCTGGAAGACGGGCGGCTGTTGGGGGATGCCGCCGGGCGTGGGCGGGTTGGCCGGATCGGTATATTCGTTGCGCGTGCCCGGCATCCAGGGATACTGTGCAATCCACAACGGATAGTTGGCCAGCCAGGCAGCGTTCACCGCATGAGAGGTCACATACAAAGTGGAGGTGTAGATCATCGGCTTGCGGCCAAAGGCAGATTCGACCGCGTCGAGCCAGGTCTTGGCGCGTGTCAGCAGCGCGTTCCCGCTCGGACTGATATCCTTCTTGTTTGCATCCAACACCGGCTCGAGGTCCAAAACGGGCGGCAGTTCGCCTTTATCGGCGCCCACCGCCTGGATAAAAGTTGCGGCCTGCTGGGCGGCATTATCCAGTTCCGAATGGAAGAAATGGAACGCGCCGCGGTACATTCCCACGCTTTTGGAGCCTTGCCAATGCTGGGAAAATTTCGAATCGGAGGAGGTATTCTCCGAAGCCTTGGCGAAAACGAACTTCACGCCCTGGTTGAAAACAGAGTTCCAATCCGAGGTGGAGTCCCATCCAGACACATCGATCCCAAATACATATGCCATGACATTCTCCTTTTTTGATCGGTTCGCTTACGGTATCTTCAAGACTTGTCCGACTTGGATCAAGTTTGGATTTGAAATATTGTTCGCGGCGCAAATCGCAGCCACCGTGGTTCCATATTTGACTGCGATGGCATACAGCGTATCACCCGCTTTGACAACATACGTCTGCACGGGAGGCGGGGCCGGGGGCTGGGGAGGCGCGGGCTGAGGAGCAGGTGGCTGCACAACCGGCGCGGCCTGCGAGGCGAAGGCGTTCAGGTCGCTCAGGGAGCCGTTGAAATAATTGAAATCCAAAAGCTGGGAAGGCGAAAAGCCGGCTAAACTCCCCTTGGCTGAATATTGCCAAATGATCCACGGCTGGAAACCGGCCGGCTGCTGGGGCATCCCGGAAGCCGGAACGGGTATGGCGGCGGCGTTCTTATATTCATCGTTCGTGCCGGGCGCATACGGGTATTGGGCCACCCACAACGGATAGTTAATCAACCACGGGGCATTGACGCCATGCTGTGTCAGGAAATAGGCGCTGGAATAGATCATGGGTTTGCGGCCAAAGGCGCTTTCCACCGGATCGAGCCAGGCTTTGATGAGCGCCAGCATCGCATTCCCCACAGGCAGGCTGATCGGATTCCCGTTCACATAGATCTGTTCGAGGTCCAGAACGGGCGGCAGTTCACCCCTATCGGCGCCCACCGCCTGGATGAAGGCCGCGGCCTGCTGGGCCGAATTATTCGTTTCGGGATGGAAGAAATGATAGGCGCCTCTTAACATGCCCACGCTTTTGGAACCCTGCCAATGCTGTATAAACTTCGGATCGGAAGAGGTGTGCTCCGAAGCTTTAACGAAAACAAATTTTACGCCTTGACTGCTGACTGTGCTCCAGTTCGGACTTTCGACCCATCCGGACACATCGATCCCAAATACAGATGCCACGGTTCGCCTCCTTGAGATGATCCAACGCTGTTAGGGGGTGCGCGTTACTACAGGATCGTTAACGCTCCAACTGTTTAAGCTTAGCATATATTTAAAACAATTGCAATGCCCGCAGGTTAATTTTGGCTCTCCAGGAGTTGCCGTGATTCTGTACACGGATTGGACGGATTTCACGGAATTGCACGGAGAAAGCATTAAAAAATCCGTGTGATCCGTGCCGGTCCGTGTAATCCGTGTTCAAAAGGTTTTTAATCACGGCGATTCCCAATGAGCCTTAATTTTTCTCTCCCCACGCTCATTTGAATATGGTATAAAGATTACGCCCTGCTGTGTTCGTGATATTGCACTCTCCGTTTTGGGCCAACACTAATACCTAGGGTCTCTTGTCTCACAGAAATTACGCGATAGGCCTGAGCCAAGGCGGCGTTTCTGGGCGGGGACCCGCCTGCGATAGCAGGTTCAAAACTCCGCAATACACGGCATGCGCGGGGCATCTTTTATGTCTTGACGGGGAGTGGGTTCATTAATTTCTCAACACAGAGCTCACGGAGAAAAATAAAAGGAAAAAAACTCTGTGTTCTCCGTGTGGCAGAACCGCATTTAACCGTGGTTGAATTTTTTTGCCACGGATTGCCACAGATTTTCACGGATTCTGAGCTCCAATCTGTGGTAATCCGTGAAATCCGTGGCTGGTTTTTAAGAAGAATGGAGAACACCACGGTTGATTGTAGTGCTACCTTCCGTGTGCTCCGTGGTGAATGCTTCGGAAGCCCACGAAATGAACCACTTTCTCTTGACAATTTCCTTGACCTGCGTGTAAAATCATGTCTAAGTTAAAAATCGAATAACGGAGAATTAGCGGCTGGGTCCCGCATTGCGGGATCACGAGGTGGAGGTTCCGTCCCGCGAGGGACGCGCTACCCGCTCTCACCCTGAAGAGGGCACGAGAGCGGAAAAATCGGATCGATCAGCGGATGCCTCTGGAGCCTGTCACGGACTCCCTTCTCCCTTCCAGAAAAGCGCAACGAGCAGCGAGTTTCCAAAACTCCCTGACTTGCCGTCGAAAAACATGCAGCAATGTGTGGATATAAGATGGGCGCAGTGAAACAGGCATTTTCAGATGCTTGTTGTGTCATGGAAGGGCTTTCTTTTTTAATTGCATCATTGCGTTAAAACAGGTATGCCCCGGCATACCTGTTTTATTTAACGGATGTTACCGCACCGTCCCGAAGGTTTTGGCAAAAAACCTGCCGGAATTGAGAAAGCCTTCGGGACGTTCTGCGTAAGGTAAGTTATTTAAAGCAAGAATCGGGTATGCGGCCCGCAGAGAGGTTCCTATAATTCAGGCACCGTTCAAAGGAGAAGAAATGGAAAAACCTCTCACCGATTACAAACAGCTTTCCGAAGATTACCTGCGCATCGAGCAGGCGATCCAGTACCTTGAAATCCATTATAAAGACCAGCCCAACCTGGATGAAGTGGCGGCCAGCATCGGATTGAGTGAATATCATTTTCAGCGGATGTTCACACGCTGGGCAGGCGTCAGCCCCAAGCGCTTCCTGCAATACCTGACCAAGGAAGGCGCCAAGGAATTGCTCAGCCAATCCGAAAACCTGCTGGATACCACCTACCAGGTCGGACTTTCGAGCCTGGGACGCCTGCATGATCTTTTTGTCACCACCGAGGCCATCACTCCCGGAGAATACAAGTCGCGCGGCCTTGGCTTGTCCATCCGCTACGGTATCCATCCGACCCCGTTCGGTAAATGCCTGATCGGACTGACCGAGCGCGGCATCTGCCACCTCAGCTTTGTGCAGACCAGCGAAGGCGATGCGATCGACGCCCTGGTTGCGGAGTGGCAGGCAGCCAAAATGGTCGAAGACCAGCGCAGTACCGCCCCGCTGGTCGCGCCCATCTTTGACCTGCGCCAGCGCGAGAAAGCGGCCCTGCACTTGCATTTGAGCGGCACCAACTTCCAGATCAAGGTTTGGGAGGCCCTGCTGAATATCCCGGCCGGCGCGGTGACCACCTACGAGCACATTGCCATGGAAGTCGGCAATCCACACGCCACGCGGGCGGTGGGTACGGCGGTGGGACACAACCCGATCGCGGTGTTGATCCCCTGCCATCGCGTGATCCGCAAGGTCGGCGGGTTTGGCAATTATCGGTATGGCACACCGCGCAAGATGGCTTTGCTTGGCTGGGAAGCAAGCCGGACACAAAGTGAGACACTCTCATGTCGTTGCGAGGAGAGTGTCCTTCTCGACGAAGCAATCTCCTCTTCGCAACGACATGGTGCTGCGAGAAGATTGCTTCGCTTCGCTCGCAATGACATAGACGGAGATGAATGAAAACCAAAATTTGGATGGCATTGATCGCGCTCTACGTTGTTTGGGGTTCGACCTATCTGGCGATCCGCTTCGCGGTGGAAACCATCCCGCCTTTTATGATGGCCGGTTTCCGCTTTCTGATCTCAGGCCTGATCCTGTTCGTATGGCGGCGCGCGGCAGGCGACCCGCTGCCCACGAAAGGGCAATGGATTTCCACCGGGATCGTCGGCCTTGCCCTGTTGCTGGGCGGCAACGGCCTGGTCTCGTGGGCCGAACAACGTGTGCCGTCCGGCGTGGCAGCCTTGATGGTCAGCACGATACCCTTATGGCTGGTTCTATTCGAGGCGTTGAGGCCGGGCGGTCTCAAGCCGGGCTGGCGCGGGATCATCGGATTATTGATCGGCTTCGGCGGCGTATTCCTGTTGATCGGGCCGGCTGAATTCTCCGGCAAGTCGGCCACACAGTTCGATATCTTTGGGACGATTGCCCTGCTCTTTGCCGCCTTGCTCTGGTCGCTCGGCTCGATCTACAGCAAACATGCCGAAATGCCCAAATCATCCTTGATGAGCACGGCCGCGCAAATGCTGGTCGGCGCGGCGGGCTTATTCATCGTCAGCGGCGCGAGCGGCGAGTTCGGCAACCTCCACCTTGCATCCGTCTCGATACAGTCCTGGTCCGGTCTGGCCTATTTGATCGCCTTCGGATCGCTGATCGGATTCGTTTCGTATGGCTGGCTCCTGCAAAACGCCCCCATCTCCCTGGTCTCCACCTATGCCTATGTCAATCCGGTGATCGCGGTCTTTCTTGGCAGCCTGCTGGCCAGCGAAGTTTTGACCCCGCGCATTCTCCTGGCGGCGGCCGTCATTATCGGTTCTGTCGTTTTCATCAATACCGGGCACAAAATAAGTGGAACGAAGGAGGCCGAAGAAACGGTCAGTGCTTAATCACCCGCCCTCAACCTCAATCATCATTCATAAATCGAAAGGAAAAGGAAAATGGATGCAAAAGATTTACTTGCACGTGTAAAGGAAGATCAGGTCAAGTTCATCTCGCTGCAATTCTCGGATGTAATGGGAGGCCTCAAGAGCGTGGATATGCCGGTCAAGGGACTGGAAGGCGCGCTCGAAGACGGCGTGTGGTTCGACGGCTCGTCTGTGGAGGGTTTTGCGAACATCGAGGGCAGTGACATGCTCCTGCGACTCGATCCAGATTCGTATGCGCTCCTGCCCTGGACCGCGCCCGAACTGCGCCGCGCCCGCATATTCTGCGATATCCTCGATGGACAGGAAAAACCCTTCCAGGGCGATCCGCGCGGGAACTTGAAGCGGGCGCTTGCCAAGCTGGATGAGCGCGGCTGGTTCTATAACGTGGGGCCTGAACCTGAGTTCCTTTTGTTCAAAGGCCGGAAAGAAGGCAGCATTCATCCCAAGCCGCACGATGAAGGCAGTTATTTTGAATTCGCTCCGTTTGAAGAACCGGCGGCAGTCCGCAACGACATGATGGAGACGCTCCGCATCATGGGCATCGAAGTGGAAGTCGGCCATCATGAGGTGGCGCAGGGCCAGCACGAGATCGATTTCCGCTTTGCGCACGCACTCAAGACCGCCGATAACGTGTATACCTTGAAATCTGCCGTCAAGGCCGTGGCCGCAAAACATGGCTTGATCGCTTCCTTCATGCCCAAGCCTGTTTTCGGGATCAACGGTTCGGGTATGCACTGTCACCAGTCGTTGTTCGATAGGAAGAGCGGCTCCAATGTGTTCTTCGACCCGAACGATGAAGCCCACCTGTCGAAGACGGCGTATTCGTTCATCGCCGGGCAACTGGCACACGCCCGCGCCCTGGCTGCCATCGTAGCCCCCACGGTCAATTCATACAAGCGTCTTGTCCCCGGCTATGAAGCCCCGGTATATATTGGCTGGGCACGTCAAAACCGCTCGGCCTTGATCCGTATCCCGCGCTACACCGAAGGCCGTGACAAAGCGGTGCGCGCTGAATTGCGCTTCCCCGATCCATCTTGCAATCCGTATTTGGCTTTCACCGTCATGCTGGCCGCCGCGCTGGATGGCATTGACAAGAAGCTGGAAGCGCCCAAGCCGCTCAACAATATCAACCTCTATCATCTGGATGCCAAGGAACGCAAGAAGCTGGGCGTGAAGGAACTGCCCGGTTCGCTCGCCGAAGCTTTGGGTGAATTGGAGAAGGATGAGGTTCTGAAATCCGCCCTCGGCGATGTGATGTATGAAGCCTTCGTCAACGCCAAGCGCAAGGAATGGGACGATTTCCGCCTGAGTGTCAGCGATTACGAGATCGAACGATATTTAGAAACAGCATAAGCAGCGTTCAGCGATCAGCAGTCAGCATAAAAGCAAACCTCCGCACAAATCAATAGCGGAGGTTTTGCTTTAATTGGTTGCCGAGCAAACAATGCAAGTGTATAATCTTTACATAAGCTGTTTACAGCCAGTCGCTGTACAACTCATAGCTGGGCGCATATAAATTAAGAAAATATCAATGAGGAAAGATCGATTAAGGATTTCATTTGTCATGTTATACGAAAAAGACCTTGATGCTGTTCTTCATGAGATTATTGCAGGCTGGGGAATACCCGGCATGGCGGTTGGGGTTGTGGAAAACGATGAAATCATCTATGCCAACGGCTTCGGCGTTCAAAGCCTGGAAACACAAGCACCCGTGACAATGGATTCTGTTTTTTCCACCTGTTCCATATCCAAGTGTTTCGTTGCAACGGCAGTATTACAACTTCTCGAAAGCAGAAAAATAGAACTCAACGCCCCGATCATTCAATACCTGCCCTATTTTCGCATGGATGATGAACGTTACGCCAAAATCACGATCCGGCAGATGGTCAGCCATACATCTGGAATACCCGATATAGGCGACGAAGAATTCGACGAATTATTAACGCAGACCGACTGGGATGATGGTTGTGCAGAGCGTTTTGTCATCGGCCACTTGAGCAACAAAAAACTGCTGGCAAATCCGGGTGAAAGATTTAACTACAGCGATTTCAATTTCAACGTGCTTGCAGATATGATTGCCAAAGTCTCGGGTCAAATCTTTGAGGCGTATATGCAGGAAAACATTCTTATTCCTGCCGGATTGCCGCACAGCACTTACTTATTGAAAAATATTCCGCCAGATTTAGAGGCCATGCCTCATTTTCGAATCCCCGAAACAAAGGCCATGCCCGTCCATCCTTATCATAGGGCAGCGGCTCCGGCAAGTTTTCTACACTCAACTATTCCTGACATGTGCCATTGGGCGATGATATCCCTGAAACGAGGAAGCTTTGGCGAAAAAAGCATTCTATCTCCAACAAGTTATGACAAGATGTGGACACCCGTCGCTGATTATGGTTATTCGCGACCCAACATCTATGAAGATTATGGGCTGGGTTGGACTCTAGGGCATTTCCAGGATGTAAAAACTGTCGGGCATGGAGGCGGAGGTTGCGGATGGGTTGGTTTTCTATTCCTCATGCCTGAGAAAAATCGCGCCGCGGCTTTCTTTTGTAATGAGTTTTCCATGGGCGCCGGCGCCAGATCCTTTACGCCCTTGCGAACACTCTCGTGGATCAAAAGCCACAGGCAGGTAAAGTTTCATGGATGGTACCGGTCGATCAAGCGCTGATCGAAGGGGGCATCCAAGCAGCTTACGCTCGCTATGACGAGATCAAAGCCAACGGGATGGACGAGTATTATTTTGATGAGGATGATCTCATCAGCCTTGCGACCCAGTTCGCTTCGGCCAAAAAGCTCGACCTGGCAATTGAAGTACTGGATTTAAATATCCATGTTTACCCAAAATATGTCGAATCATATATCAAACAGGCCAAAATATATTTACCGAAAGGCGAATTCACAGAAGCTGAAAAAAGTCTTTTGAAGGCCTTATCCATTGAACCCGATAATGCCACAGTGGTTGAATTGCTAGAACTGGTTCACAACCATTAATTTGCGAATGTTCTGCTTTGTTACATTGCCTGTCGAGCAACGCGGCGGGTATATAATCCGTATATAAGATATACAGGGCTTGCAAAAATCAGACTCAAATGGCAAAAATTGGAGCATACCAAAATGACCAGGAGGCGACGAACTCGCATTAAATTCAACGAGAGCAAAAGGATTGCCCGGATGACAAAGGATGGATTAACCTTGTTGATCACGGTTTTAATCATCATCATTCTAGGCTTGTTACTAAAAATAGGCGATGTTTGGTGGCCAACATGGTTGGTTGCCTATTCTGGAAGAATAGACGGGATTCTATTATTTATCACTATGTTCCTGCTTCTCCTGTCCCCAATTATTGTTGATTTTAATAGCAATCCACGAGTTCTTTCCGGACCAGGAAAAGATCCCCGGCACGGTTGAAGCCCATCAATCACCTCGTTGGCTTTTCCGTTCAACGCCGATCATTGATAATGAAACTCAAGTCTCTTCTGCTCAATAGTGCAGTAATATGCGCCTTTTCCCTTTTGGGTTATGGATTAGGCCGGTCAATTGGAAATTCTTCAATTGGCGAATATAATCCTCCTTGGACTCATTACTTAATTCATTCCCTGTCTAAAGAAATAGTGAACATTGTTCATGTTGATATTCAATCAGATTTAGAAGACCCTACAGGCGACGTTTTGTATGTGGCAACAAAAAATGGTAATGTCTATTCGAATACTCTATTTCAAAGTGATTGGCTATTAGTTAACCCCGTTCCCACTTGGGACAATAGCTATATTACCAAATGCGCACAAAAATCATCTACCCCTACAGATAGTCATATGTGGGATTCTCCACCAGTGGGGAAAATGGTAATTGATAGCGCTGGCGTAAGGTTCGAAAGACCCATATCCACGATCACGCGCTGTTATGTTTTAATAAGCGATGGTAGTCTTGAAGTTTGGATACATTCAGGAGATGCGGTGGGTTTAATTATGAGCGAATTTTGGAAAACGGTTTATGCATTGTTTGGAACGGTATTAGGTATTATTATCGGTGTTATTATTATTCGCCTCAAAAAAAGATCAGAGATTTCCTCAACATAAACGGCAGCCGTCAAAAGATGGCGATACTATTGTGTTTTTGCTTCTACTTATAGCGACTCGCTAATCCTCGCTTGCAATTGTTTTTTCAATCTCGGCAGACAAATGAACGAAATTTGATTCGTTTCAGCTCATTGAATTAATGCTCCCCTCTTGCCAACGCTTCGATTTCAATGCGCGTCTTGCATTCGTTCACCAATTTCCCGTCCCTCATCTGTAATACCCGATCCACATATTTGCACATCCGCAGATCATGCGTCACCATGATCCCGGCGCGCTGGTTCTCGTGGATCAAAGCCGCGAAGGTTTGAACGACCTGAAAAGCGCGTTCGGTATCGAGACTGGCGGTCGGCTCATCGGCCAGCACCACCGCCGGGTTATGGATCAGCGCACGCGCAATAGCCACGCGCTGCTGCTGCCCACCGGACATCTGCGCAGGCAAACTACGCAGGCGGTCTTCCAGGCCAAGCCGCGCCAGCAATTCCTCCGCACGGAGACGGTTGACTTTACCCAACGTACCGTTCAAGCGCAGCATGAATTCCACATTCTCCTGCGCCGTCAAATATGGAATGAGATTGTTGGACTGAAAGGTAAAACCGATGCGGGAACGGCGCAGTTTAACGCGTTCCGATTCGCCCATCGCCGAAAGCTGCTGCCCGTCGATAAAAACCTCGCCGCTTGACTGCGTCAGCAAGGCTGCCAGGATCGAAAGCAAAGTGGTTTTGCCCGAACCGCTCGGTCCCACCAGAGCCACAAACTCTCCGGAATGAACCTGGAACGAAACATGGTCCACCGCATTGAGGGGCGCGCCGTCCAGTATGAATGTTTTAACCAAATCACGGACTTCCAAAACAATTTCCTTCATCATAGCCTCACTGTAACCGCAGCGCTTTGAGCGGTTCGATGCGCACTGCATAAATCACGGAAACCAACCCGCCGATGGGGCCGATCAGCAACAGGGCAACCACGGCAAAGAGCGAACTCGTGCCGTTGAAGACCAGTGGAATGGTTGGGGGAAAGCCCAGCGAGAAGAGATATGTCAGCCCGCCGCCGATCCCCACCCCGATCGCCGTGACGATGATGATTTGGATCACCGCCGAAGCGCCCACGGTCCCGTTGGAGGAACCGATGGCTTTCAGCACGCCGATCTGCGGAACCTTTTGAAGGATCTGAATCTGGAAGAACCCGCCGATCACCAGTACGCCGATCAACAAGGTGAAGACGCCCTGGGTTTGAACCGTGCCCTGTTGGGCCGAATAACCGGGAATGGCATTGATCGTGGTGGGAATATCCGCCACTTCGATATTCGGCACCTTCGTCAGCAATTGCATTTCCATCGATTGGATTTGTTTTGGATCGGCTAATTGCACCGCAATGATATTTGGGTATGGCGTGTCATCCTTCAAATCCGCGGCGGACTGGGGGCGGACTTTCTCCCACGTTGCCGCCGAAGTAAAGATCGTGGGCTGGAAAAAATAAGACTGGTTGGAGGTCAACCCAACCACGCGCAAATAAAAGAACTCATCGGTGCCACCCTGCGTGGAACGGATCGTCATTTCGTCGCCCACCTGGAAGCCGCTCCGCAGAGCCACATTTTGATCGATCACCGCTTCGCCTGAGTCGCCGGTGTGAAAAACGCGCCCGGCGATCACAGGCGGCAAACCCGGCTGGCCCGGTTCTGCCGCCAAAAGGGAAACTTTGAGCGGGCTTTTATTGGCTTCGATCTCGGTGCTGGAAGTATAGATCGGGCCGGCCGCGGCCACCCCGTCCACGCGGCGGATCTGGCGCACGGTATCCACCTGCAACTGGCTGGACGAAATGTTGGTATCCGACTTCTGCAGGAAGACGATCAACTGTGCGTTGAGATTGGAAACATATTGGCGGTTGCCATTTGCCAGGCCCTCACCGAGCGCGGCGATGAATAGTACCAAAAGTGTGATCAACGCGATCACCAGGCTGACCAGCAGGAAACGCCCGCGGCCGCGCCAAACTTCCTTCAATGCAAGATACGTTGCGATGGATAATGCTCTCATTTTTTCAATCCTGATTTCGCGCGCACACGCACGGGAACGACCGGGTTCTCGAATGGTTTCTTCCAATTTACGCCCATCACGCCGTGCAAAAGCAAATCCACAGGCGGATGATCAGCAATATCATTGTAATAATAGGGCAGGCGGATTCTTCCATCCGTTCCGATCACAAACAGCCCCGCCATTTGCATGGCATCCTGACCCTTGGGCGGGAACTCGGTCTTCCAGCCTTTTTCGCTCCTCAAACGCGCATTGGATTCCCAAACATGCGGGGAAAGAAATGTCTGCCACACGTTGGCGCGCGCCAATCCATAGGCATGATATGCGCGTCGTTCGGGATCGCAAAGACACAGTACGCCGCGTGCATATTTTCTGCAAAAGGCCTTGGCTTCCTTCGGCGTTCCCTGAGTAACGATGACGGGAAGCAGGCCGTTGGCTTCCATATCCTTTGCGGAATGTGCAAGCTTCGTCACCATATCCTTGCATTGCGGACAGCCAAAGTGCCGCGCAAAGGCCAGCACGATGACCCGCTTTTTCCATAACGAAGAAAGGTTGATCGCCTCCCCATCGCTATCCAGCACTTCAAGATCGGGAGCCATATCGTTGAATTTCAGAAGAGCATGCTTTGCCATATCCTTATTTTATCCTTCCGGGCGAAATACCTGACTTTTACAGGACATTTGAGAGTTTTTGAAAGCCGAAATTAAGGGACCTTCATATAGTTTTTGGCATCCACCCGATAGCGAAAACAATCCATGCCGAAATAATTGGTTCGATCCACCAGCGCTAACCCACATTTCAAGGCCACGCGTTGGGAGGCAATATTCTCGGGATGGACAATGGCAATGATGGATGCCAGGCCGAGCACCTCAAAACCAAATTCCAGGCTGGCGATTGTACCTTCCGTTGTCCAGCCCAGGCCGCGAAACGATTCACTGATCAAATAGCCCACTTCGATCTCGTCCGTGTCGGGCAAATATTGCAAACCATTCCAGCCGATCAATCCCGGATGATCCAGCGGCTCCACGCCCCACCAGCCGAAGCCATGTTCCTCCCAATGTTTCAACTGGCTACGGATGAACTTCTCCGTTTTCTCGCGCATCCACGGCACGGGATTGGGATAATAACGAAAGATATCCTTTTGGTTTGCAATTTGGATCAATACATCGACATCCGCCAATCCAAACGGACGAAGTTTTGTATGTGCGGTTACAAGAGTTGGAATATCCATTAGCCCAATCCCAGATAACAAAATTGAAAAAGGTTCATCGGCATATTTCGCAGAGTTTTTTCAATAACCTGTGTAATCTGCGAAATCTGTGGATTTCTTTGAATAGGATCTATTTTACAATAATATCCGAAAATTCCTTCAAGACGGCTTTCACTTTTTTCTGCAATGCTGTTGGATGGATCGTTGAAATATTCAGTCGTTTTGCTTCGACAAATTCCGCAAAACGCGCCAATCCCTTTGCCAATGCGCCGGCAAAGTCCGCGTCTTTGACCGGCGCATCGTCCTCGTACCAAAAACCTTTGATCTGCAGGTTCATCGTCTCCCGATCCAGTTTGGGATCGAGGCGCGCCACCAGGTCATCACCATACAATATGGGCAGGACATAATAGCCCCAGCGGCGCTTGTGGGCAGGCACATACACTTCCCACTTGTAATCGAAATCGAAGAGCTTCTTGGCGCGCCCACGTGCGCTGACAATATCCAACGGAGAGAGCAAGGTTACTTCCTCCAGCGTGGTCGCATCTTTTGGCTTCCAACTCTTGGGGACTTTTCCCTTTTCGAGGGCTTCCAACGCCGCGACATCTTCTGTCAAAACCAGATAGGTTTCGCGTCCGCCCTCGATCTGGACTTGAGTAAACATCCCGGCCTCTCGCAATCTCCCCAACAAACTCTTTATCTGGGCTGGCGAATAATCGCGGCGCAGGTAACCATGCAGTTCGACTCCCATTTTTGTTTCGCTCTTCAAGCCCATGAATGAGACGGTCTTGCGTGCAAAAAAATCATCCGCTTCCTTTTCACTTGCAACGTAATCCAATTCCTTCGGCGCGATGTTCTCGCGAAAATCATAGACGCGATTGAATCCGTCGCGGTGATGCATCATCAACTCTCCCGATATCCACATATCGTACAGCGCCAGCGAAGTTTCCTTGCGCCCGCGATAATTCCAGTTATCCAGCGATTTTCCTTCGAAATCACGGTTTCCAAGTGGACCGCGCTTCTTCAACTCTGCGCGCACAAAATCAAAGATCTCGTGATGCGTGAAAACGAAATCTTCCACGCGTTTGGCATGACTATACCGCTCCATATTCACGCGCCAGTATGGGAGTTCAGACGTTGGATAGACCGCCAGCCAGCCGCCGTAGTCGAAGAACTGGCGGTCTTTGTATAAAGCCTGCTGAAGATAATCGGGTTTGTAATCCAGCACACGGCTGTGCAGCACAATATCCTGGCTACGCGCAACCACGTTCAGCGGGTCGAGTTGAACTGCCTCGCAGGCGCGCAGCGCCTCCACGGTGCCGCGCTTCCCTTTCCAGCGGCGACCCGGCCACAGGCCTTGCTTGCCCAAAACAAACCGGCGGGCGGTTTGTTGAGAGATGACGATCGGGTTCATACATTCACACGGTCACCGCGCGTGGTGGGCACGGATAAGACCAAGAAAGATACATCCGCTTCGGAACGGTTCGTGAATTGATGTCTTGTTTGCGGCGGGATTTCAAGTCCATCCCCTTTTTTCATTTCGACCTCCCCATCCTCGAAAACCAGCGTGGCTTCACCTTCGAGAACGAAGAAGAATTGCCGCGCGGCCGTGTGATAGTGCATCGCTTCAGAGCCGCCGGCTGGGATACATTCCTGGATCACGCTCATATCGCCGCGTTTGAGCAGGTGCCAGCCATCGCAGGCCTCTCCCCAAACATAATGTTCGGCATTGGAAATGGAAACGGTTTGCATATCAGGCGGTAAACGGGTTGAAGTCGGTTTCGCGGTCGAAGTAATCTTCGTTCTCGGCACGCTTCAGCGCATTGACGATCACATACGTCAACGGCGTGGCAATTGTTTCATAAGCTGTCTTTAAGAACCATTGCAAAAGCATGGCTTGAACCAGCCCGCCCGTCGGAATGATCCCCGCAAACGCAGCCGTGATGAATGGAAGCCAGCGGTACGAACGCTCCCTCGCTTTCATCGCACCGCCTTCTTCGCCGCCGGGGTTTTTACCTTCTCAGACTCGACGGTAATCCCAATGCCGCCGCGCACGCCAAAAATTCCGGTGACTTTACAGTAATGGGGATTCAGGGCTTTGACGATGTCATCCAGGATCGTGTTGACCACATGCTCGTGAAAAACGCCTTCGTTGCGATAAGACCAGAGGTACAACTTGAACGACTTCGATTCCACGATTTTCTTATCAGGCACATATTCCACTCTGATGGTGGCAAAATCAGGCTGGCCGGTGGCGGGACATACGCAGGTGAATTCATCGGTTTCGAGTTTGACCAGATAATAACGGTCCGGGTTGTGATTGGGAAACGCCTCCAGCTTTTTGCTCGGTTGGGACTTGTGACCCAGAAGTAATAAGTTTTTTAAATCTGAAGGTTTGGTTGGCATAAATAAATCTCCTTAGATTGTATGATTGCGAGAGCAACGAAACAATTGCCTTGTGAACATCAATTGGATATTTGTGATGGGAGATTGCCGCGCCGCGAAGAACGCGGCTCGCAATGACATGTTATAAATTACTGACCAGCGGCGCCTGGTCCGCGACCTTCTCGATCAAGCGGCAAAACGAACACAGGCCGGGCGCGGAAGTTGCCTGTCCGCAATTGGAACAGGGATGCAAATAATCAGCCGGTTCTTTTGATTCTGCAAACAATCCGGTTTGGCGTGCCTCGAGGAAACGCAGGTAAAACGTCAGCTTGGCTCCGGGGCGATCATTCTCCAGGCGGTTCAGGACTTCCTTATAGTAAATCGAGGTCGAGCCTTCGGCGAACGGGCACTCTTCATAGATATATTCAATGCCGCGCAGAATCGCATAGGCGGTCATCTCGCGTTCGTATAAGCGGCACAGCGGCTTGGCCTTGCGCGCCAGGCCATCCGCCGAGGGAAGCACAGGCCCCTGCCGTAAGAGATATTCCACCGACCACGAAAGCGTGTTCCCGAAAAGCACCGCCGCCTCATCATCCAGGTTATGGCCGGTCGCCAAAACATCGTAACCCAGGTCGCGGGCGATGCGGTTCATCACATGCCGCTTGGTCAACCCGCAGACCGCACAGGGCTTGCCGTGGCCGCGATGCGAGATTTGAGCAAGCACCGGGATGGGCTGGCCGTATTCCTTTTCAATATCCACCACCTGCAGTTTGAGGTTGTGATCGTTCGCAAATTTTTCAGCCAGGCGATGCGACTCGGAGGAATAGCCAATGCCCGCGTCAATGCCAAGACCGATATAGAGGCCGTCGGCCTGATACCCCAGACGCACAAGGATATCCCACAGCGACAACGAATCTTTTCCGCCCGAAACCGCCACCAGGATCTTATCATCGTGGCCGAACATTCCATACTTCCTGATAAAGCGTTCGGTCTGCTCAGGGACCCATTCGAGGTAGTGTTCCTTACAGAGCGCCAATTTATGCTGGCGCATGTTGACCGAGGCTTTCGCACCACATTTCCGACATTTCATAATATTCAACCTGTCATTGCGAGCCGCGTTCTATGCGGCGTGGCAATCTCAACTAACCTGCAAACATCCGCTCGCAATAACAACATGAAATCAACCACCAGAGATTACCGCTATTAGTTTGACCACATCGCCATCCTTCAAAATCTCATCCTCGAGGATCATCTCGCCTTCGCGCGTGGCAATGACCGACTCGGGCAAGACATTCACCTTTTGCAAGGATGAAAGCAGCGTCATGCCGGGTTTGACTTCAAATTCCTTGTCGCGCAAAATCAACTTAACCGTCATATATTCCTCTATGAACAGATTTTATCATAAGCATTTCTTCATCGTCCTCTTTCTTCTTACTTCTCACTTCTTTCTTCTCACTTCATCCTTCACATTTCCATCTTGACACCGCGTCCCCTTGCCTGTACCATGTACTCATGCGCATTGCAATGATGGCCGACGTGTACAAGCCGCATGTCAGCGGTATCACGAATTACATTGACTTGAATAAACGCTATTTTGAAAAGGCGGGACACGAGGTTTATGTGGTCACCTTTGGCGACCAGGACTATCACGATGAGGAGGCGCACGTCATCCGCTCCCCCGGCGTGCATATTGTGGATACGGGGTATTACCTGTCCTTTCGCCATACCATTGCGGCGAAGAAATTATTGCAAACGATGGATATCGTCCATGTCCATCATCCTTTCATCAGCGGGCGCCTCGCCCTGCGTTACTGCGAGCCCCTGCACATCCCCACGGTGTTTACCAACCACACGCGCTATGATCTATACGCACAAGCCTACTTCCCCATGCTGCCGGAAGAGATCAGCGACGGATTGCTCCAAGCCTACATGCCTCCGTTTTGCGAAGCGATGGGTCTGGTGGTATCGCCCTCTGCAGGCATGACGAATATTTTGCGCAAGATGGGCGTGACCAGCCGCATTGAGATCATCCCCAACGGCGTGGAACTCGAAAGTTTTTACCAGCCCAAGCCCTTATCACGCACTGATTTCGGATTCAAAGAGGGGGATGTGCTGCTAGTTTATGCCGGCCGTCTCGGACCGGAAAAAAACCTTGCCTTCCTGCTTCAATCCTTCGCAGGCGTGGCTCGCGCGCTCGATCATGTTCATCTTCTGATCGTGGGCAGCGGACAAAAACAATTCGAGGAGGAGACCAGGCAGCTCGCGGCGGAACTCAATCTCGATACGCGCGTCCGTTTCACCGGCTTGATCTCTTATGAAAAGCTCCCCTCCTATCTCGCCATGTGCGACGCCTTCGTGACCGCCTCGGTCACGGAGGTCCATCCGCTGTCCGTGATCGAAGGCATGGCCGCCGGACTGCCGGTGATCGGGATCGATTCACCCGGCGTTGGCGATACGATTGAAGACGGCAAAACCGGATTTCTGGCAACACAAGATCTGGCTTCCTTTACGGCCAAGCTTACGCGTCTGTGCCTGGATGCCAGCCTGCGCAAGCAAATGGGCGAGGCGGCGCGCCAAGCCTCCGCCCGTTACGCCATCGAGCGCACAACGAAAACCATGCTGGAACAATACGAACGGCTGGTCCATGCTTCGCGCCCGCACCGCGAAAATTGGGAAGTCCGTTTGCGCGGATTGCTGGAAAAATACTTGCAATAGGCTACAAAATGGGTTGTAGTGGCGACTTCAGTCGCTCTTTGCCCATAGAACAAACGACTGAAGTCGTTACTACAAGATATAATTTAAGTTATGCAAGAGGTTAAATGAGCCGCAATCAAGAAGTAGGACGCTGGGGCGAACAGGCTGCCGCGGATTATTTATCGGCCAAAGGCTATGAGATCATCGCGCGCAACGTGCGCACACCCTATGGCGAGATTGATTTGATCGCAGAAAAAGAGGGTTTCACGATTTTTGTGGAAGTCAAGGCGCGCACCACCAGTTCGCTGGGCCCGCCGGAGATCGCCGTTACGCCGCGTAAACAACAGCACATGGTTTCCTGTGCCGGATATTACGCCCAGCAGAACGAGATTGACCATTGGCAGATTGATGTAATCGCAGTTGAGAAGGTGAACGGCAAGGCAAAGATCACGCATTTCGAGAATGCGATATGAAACCAACGACTTTATATGCGGAGGTATAATAAGATCGTCATGCAGACTGAAGAAATTGAAGTCATCAGCGAAATCACAGATATTGAGATTATTGCTGTTGGAAATTCCATCCGCGATTTGGACAGATTACAGAAAAAGCATGGCAGAGGCCGCTGGAGAAAACTGAAAGGCCTGGCAAACGTTCGCTTACCGGATGATACAACCTGTTTTGCTGAAATCCACTGGTATGAAGCGCATGGAATTGGAAAACGCGATATCAAGGTAAAACGAATTCTAGGAAAATAACATGTCTACAAAAACATCCCCTCGTTTTGTTGTTTGTCTCAGGAACAGTGGCTACGAAGCCTCGCTCGAACCGCGAAAAATTTATCAGGCATTATCCGACCAAGAAGCGGAAAGCCACAAAATGATTCGCGTGATTGACGAGTCGGGAGAAGATTATCTCTTCCCTGCCGGTTTATTTTCGCCTATTTCGTTGCCGCAGACACTTGTGAAAGAATTGGCTTTATCCGTTTAACCCACATCAAAAATGCAAGTCCCGAACATCCAAATGGATGTCAGGGGTTTTGAGAAAAGGATTTGATTCGTAGGAATACGGCGACCCTCCGACACCGTTCTTCCATAGATCGCTTCGCTGATGCCGTGAGCGCGCTGTGTCCCTGCGAAGGGAAACCATGAAGAAAATATTCTCTACCCTATTTATCATCCTGCTCGTTTCGACTGTGCTCAGCGCTAGTCTTACCGGGTGTGCTCCTGCACGGCCTGTTACTACCCCGGCTCTTCCGTCTTTAACTCCATCTTCAGTTCCATCTATAATTTCTCCATCTCCTTCCCCATTACCTCCTCCTACCAATTCTCCTGATGTAACTCCCTCGCCTGTGCCGGTGATGGCTTTTTCCGATTCGCTTGGTTTAACGCCTAATTTTTCCGCAAATCTGAAAACCGAAGGCATTAATTCTGTAGTTACCGGTGAAAATGGTAACTGGACCATAAGTCAAGTTATCTCCGGTTGGAATTCCGATGGTACGCCGATTATTGAACAAAATACCAAGATTATTTCTTTTCTCGACAGCGACGTTCATAATGCCGGATATGCCAATGGCATTCTAACTGGTGTTGACAGTCAAGGCAAAACAGTCTACTGGAGTGAAGAGAAAAAAGCTTTTGTCCGACCACTTGAGATTTCGGAAAATATAGAAAGCCCAACTTTTTACCCGTGGGGCAAACAATATCTAGCCATTGAATCGGCTCTTCTCAATCCCGCCTTAAATGCGCCTTTTTCCGACGAGGCGGTGAAAAATTATAAAGGGTGGAATGTTGCTTATGAAGCAGATCAAAAAACACAAAGTAAACATGCTTTCCTTGTTCCATTAGATTCTGGATCAATTAGTTGGGCTCTGGACGAAAACGGAAAACCCGTCTACTTCACGACGACTGCGCTCGATGGTACGGTCTACGAGAGCATATTATCCCAGCTTCTGAATCCGACCGATCCAGCTCATCCAAAGGCTAATGAAACCGAATTTGTTCTGGCTTCAGCCGGAGAATGGTTTAATGGTACGTCCAGGACTGATTTTGAAAAAACTCAAATCAATAGTTTGACTTACCCGCCGTTTTGGCAGGATGGGCTGCCTCGGATAGAACTAGCTGAAAAAGGCGGTTGGTTTGCTAATGATCAATGGGGTTCACTTGGCCATCGTCCCTCCCTTGACTCCCTTCTCAGCCAGCCGGAAAACAGCCTTAACAAATTGGGGGTTTTGGGTAACAATATCAAGGCAGGGCTGGATACTGTTAATACTACTGCAATTGCAATGGAAGCAAGTAAATACCCAGATATTATGAAAATGTTTATAGAATTTCAAAAAATGTTTCTAGCTCTTACTTTTGCAGCCAAATAATAAAAATCCGAGGCTTCTGATGATCTAAAGATTAAGTTTTGTAGGTTATAAGCGATTGAAAAAAACATATAGCTATATTGTTTTCTCCCTTCTTTTTTGCTACTCTTTTTATCGTCCGTCACGATTCGCTTGGTGTTCTAAACGGGTAGGACAGGTGGGACTTTTTGTTTTAACTTATAATCAACTCAATGTCACAGACATATTTAATTTTGCTCGTCGGCCCCACTGCTGTGGGTAAGACCGAGATCGCCATCCAACTCGCTGAACGGATCAACGGCGAGATCGTCTCGGCGGATTCGCGGCTCTTCTACCGCGGCATGGATATCGGCACGGCCAAACCCACGCGTGCAGAACAGGCGCGCGTTCCACATCATTTGATTGACATCGCCGATCCGGATGAGATTTTGTCACTGGCCGTTTTCCAGAAAATGGCAGCCGAGGTCATCGCGGACATCCATGTGCGCGGCAAATTGCCCTTGCTGGTCGGCGGGACGGGACAATATGTCCGCGCGGTCACCGAGGGCTGGAAGCCGCCGGAAGTTGAACCAGACAAAAGGTTGAGAAGTGAATTAGAGAAATGGGCAAGGGATAAGGGACAGGGGTGGTTGCACGAACGATTGAAATCGCTTGATCCCGATGCCGCGCAGAAGATTGACGCGCGCAATGTGCGAAGAACCATTCGAGCCTTGGAAGTGATCCTGACCACCGGCAGAAAATTCTCCGAGCAGCGCGGACAGGGTGAATCGCCCTACCATCTCATCGCCATCGGGTTGACACGCCCGCGGCCGGAGCTTTACGCACACATCGATGCGCGCATCGAAGCCATGTTCGAGGGCGGGTTGCTTGATGAAGTCAAAGGGTTGCTGGCAAAAGGTTATTCGTCTGATCTGCCGACCATGTCTGCCATCGGATATCGCGAATGTATGCGCGTGATCGAAGGCCAGATGAGCATCGAACAAGCCAAAGTTGAAATGCGCCGCGCCACGCGCATTTTTGTCCGCAGGCAAAGCAACTGGTTCAAGGAGTCCGATCCGAATATCCATTGGTTCCATGCGGATGAAAAAAACATGATCGACAATATCCTCACCTTCATCCGCCAGGCGATTCCCGAATAACGACTCCCGAATCTTGAGTTGACTCCTGCTTTCATTTTGTTATATACTTCGTCAAACTCACAAAGGAGGAGCGCCGTGAACGATCGTCCGTGGATTGCACATTACGATAAAGGGGTACCGCCCACGATAGATTACCCAAAGGAACCGCTGTACTATTTTCTGGAGGAGGCGGCCCGCAAATATCCAGACCGCGCCTGCACGATCTTTAAAGGCGCGGCCATTTCATACAAAGAGATGAACGAAGCGACCGACCGGATCGCGGCCGCGCTGGCCGACATGGGCGTGAAGAAAGGCGACCGGGTCGGAATCTTCATGCCCAACACCCCGCAATTCATCGAGGCATACTTTGGGATTCTCAAAGCGGGCGGTGTGGTGGTGGCCACCAACCCGCTTTATACGCCGCCCGAGATTGCCTATCAGGCCAGCGATGCGGGCATCGAAGTCATGTTCGTCATGACCAACTTCTATAAAACGATCAAAGCCGCCCAGCCAAATACCAGGATCAAGAAGCTGATCGTGACAAACCTCAAGGAAGCCCTGCCCCCTGTGACAAGCCTGTTATTCACGCTGGCGCGCGAGAAAAAAGGCGGGTTCAGGATCGAGGGCGGGCTGGCGGATGGCGATGTGTGGATGAAGGATTTGCTTGCCAAATATCAGCCTGCCCAGCGCCCCAAACTGGATCTTGGACCGGACGATACCGCCTTATTCCAATACTCCGGCGGGACAACCGGGGCCTCCAAAGGCGCGGTGGCTTTGCATCGCAACGTGGTGGCGAACTCCCTGCAGATCAAGAGTTGGTTCGTCGGCATGGAAGATGGCAAGGAAATCCTGTTGATGGCGATCCCGCTTTTTCATGTTTATGGCATGGTGGCGGGCATGTGTTATGCAATGGCCATTGGAGCCAGCATGGTCATGATCCCCAATCCGCGTGACATCCCCGATGTTCTGGAAAACATTCATAAATATCACCCCACCAATTTCCCGGGCGTGCCAACGCTTTATAACGCCATCAACAATAACCCCGAGGTGAAAGCCGGAAAATATGATCTCAAGTCCATCAAGGCTTGCATCTCCGGTTCCGCCCCCTTAATGCGCGAGACCAAGGAAAAATTCGAAGAGCTAAGCGGTGGGAAAGTCTTCGAAGGCTATGGATTATCCGAAGCCCCGACCGCCACACATTGCAATCCTTTAATGGGCGTCAACAAAACCGGTTCGATTGGCATGCCCTTCCCGGATGTGGACTGCAAGATCATCAGTCTCGACGATGGCGAGACCGAAATGCCCATGGGAGAGATCGGCGAACTCGTGATCAATGGGCCACAGGTCATGAAGGGCTATCACAACATGCCCACCGAAACCACCAATGCGTTACGCAAGTTGAAGGATGGCAAGACCTGGCTGTTCACAGGCGATATCGCCCGCATGGATGAGGACGGCTATTTCTACATCGTGGATCGTAAGAAGGAGCTCATCAAGCCGGGCGGGTTCCAGGTGTGGCCGCGTGAAGTGGAGGAAGTCATCGCCGCGCACCCGAAAGTTTTGGAGGCAGGTGTAGCCGGCATTCCCGATCCGTATCGCGGCGAAACGGTCAAAGCCTGGATCGTGCTGAAGCCGGGCCAGGAGGCGACCGCCGACGAGATCAAAGCCTGGTGCAAGGAACGCCTGGCGGCCTATAAAGTCCCAACGCATTATGAATTCAGGCAGGAACTACCGAAGACAACCGTCGGGAAGATCCTGCGGCGCGAGTTGGTGAAAGAGCATAACGAGACGGAAGGCGCGAAGCCATAAGAAGAAAGAAGTGAAAAGAAAAAGAGGCCTTCCAGTTTTTGGAAAGCCTCTTATGTTTTTACTTTTCTCTTCTTACTTTTTACACCAGTCACACCGGTTGCGGCGTGCCGCTCTTCTTCGGGGACGGCGGCGGGAAGATCGCTTCGAACTCTTCACGCGTGATCGTCTCCGTTTCCAACAATTTCTTGGCGACTGCATCCAGCTGGACGCGATAACTGGTCAACAAATTCTTGGCAAGCTTATAAGCTTCGTTTACCAGATTACGAACTTCCTGGTCAATCTTCTGCGCGATCGCTTCGGAATAATCGCGCTGTTCGGAAATCTCGCGTCCGAGGAAGATCAACTCCTCCTTTTGGCCGTAGACCATAGGCCCCATTTCGTTACTCATACCAAGGCGGGTGACCATAGCGCGCGCCATGTGCGTCACCTGCTCGATATCATTGGAAGCGCCGGAGGTAATATCATCAAAGACCAGTTCCTCGGCCACGCGTCCGCCGAGCGCACCGGCCAACGTCGCGATCATCTTCTTGCGCGAGAATAACAGGCGGTCATCATCGGGGCGATACCAGGTGGCGCCACCCGACTGTCCGCGTCCGACAATCGTAATCTTCTGAACCGGATCGGCTTCGGGGATGGCATTTGCCACCACCGCGTGACCGGCTTCATGATAGGCGATGACGCGCTTCTCTTCATCCGAGATCAAGCGGGACTTTCGTTCGGGTCCCATCACCACGCGCTCGATGGCCTCTTCAAGTTCCGGCTGGCCGATGGACTTCTTATTGCGGCGGGCGGCCAGGATGGCGCTTTCATTGATCAGGTTCTCCAAATCCGCACCGACAAAACCGGGTGTGCCGCGCGCCAGGGACGCAAGATCGACATTCGGCTCCAGCGGTTTGCCTTTGACATGAACCTTGAGAATCGCCTCGCGTCCTTTCACATCCGGGCGATCCAGCGTCACACGACGGTCAAAGCGGCCGGGACGCAGCAAAGCGGGGTCCAAAATATCGGGGCGGTTGGTGGCCGCGATGATAATGACGTTGGTATCGGTATCGAAGCCGTCCATCTCGACCAGCATCTGGTTGAGCGTTTGCTCGCGCTCATCGTGCGAACCGCCGAGACCTGCGCCGCGTTGTCGTCCGACTGCATCGATTTCATCCACGAAAACAATGCACGGCGAATGACGCTTGGCCTGTTCGAAGAGGTCGCGCACGCGGCTTGCCCCAACGCCCACGAACATCTCAACGAATTCAGAACCTGAAATCGAAAAGAAGGGCACTCCCGCTTCGCCGGAAACCGCTTTGGCGAGCAGGGTCTTGCCGGTACCGGGAGGCCCGACCAGCAAAACGCCCTTCGGGATGCGCGCGCCAAGCTGAATGAACTTCTGCGGCTCCTTCAGGAACTCCACCACCTCTGCCAGTTCCTGTTTCGATTCATCTATACCGGCCACATCCTGAAATGTAACCGTGGGATGCTCTCCGCTGAACATGCGGGCGCGGCTCTTACCAAAGGCCATGGCCGCATTGTTGGATCCCTGTGCCTGGCGGAAGATGAACCACAGCACCCCGGCCATGAAAATCAATGGCAGGATGTAAACCAGGCTGCCCAGGATGCCCGCCCAGGGCGAAGGCGGCTTGACTTCGATAATGACATGATCCGGTGAAAGTTGAGCGGGTGTTACGCCCAGACTTACCAATTGATCAACCAGGGTAGCATTCGTTTCCTTATTAGAGTCCGCTTCCTTGCCGGACGTATAAACAATATGGATCGTGTCATCGCTTTGAATAATGACCCGCGCCACGCTACCATTTTGAATAGCCTGTGCTACTTGATTGATCGTCAGCGGTTGTGTGGTGGTGCTGTCCTGCCTGAAACCCACATAAAGCATGGCACCCACCGCAACGATCAAGAGGAAGTAGATGATGAACGACTGAGTACGTGAATTCACAGATTCCTCCAAACCTTCAAACGAAATTATACCAATCTACCCCCCCTGCGAATAGCCCTGACCGGTTATTTATATGATTTTCTAATATAGTGTTCATGTTGTAAGATTCTTTCACAAACCCGTTAAACCATCACGATTTCCACCGGGCAATGATCCGAGCCTGGGACTTCCTCGTGGATGATCACATCCTTCAGGTGCGGGATCAGCGACTCCGAGAGCAAAAAATAATCAATCCGCCAGCCAATGCCGCGCGCCCGCGCTTCAAAGCGGTAGGTCCACCACGTATATTGAATTCGATCGGGGTACAGGTAACGATAAGCATCCACAAAATGGTGATCCAGGAATTTTTGCACCCATTCGCGTTCCTCAGGCAGGAAACCGGAGGTCGCATTATTCTCTTCGGGGTTTTTTAGATCCATGCTCGTATGCGCGGTATTGAAATCCCCTGTGATGATGATGTTTTCCCCATGACAATGCAGGTCATCGCAAATTTCAAGCAGGCGCGCATAGAATTCCAGTTTATATTCCACACGCTCCCTGCCGCGCTGGCCGTTCGGAAAGTAAATGTTATATAAGATGAAATCCTGCTGGCGGGTCCGGATGACGCGGCCTTCCGCATCAAATCTCGGATCATCCAATCCGAATAAGGTCTCATCCGGGGGTTCACGATAAAAGGTTGCCACACCGCTGTAGCCTGGACGCTGGGCCGGATTCCATGCAAATGGATATTTCAATGCCTGTTGTTGTTCGTCGCTCAACTGGTCGGGACTCGCTTTCACTTCCTGCAGACACAGCCAGTCCGCGTTTTGCATGAAGGCCCAATCCAGGGCTTTCTTGTTCAAAACGGCGCGAATTCCATTTACGTTCCAGGTTATGATTTTCATATGTTACTCAATGCGGCATTATGGTAAACTTACCCAAAGCCAATATGGAAGAGAAAACCGGAAAACGAATCCTATGTATTGAAGATGAGCCTGAAATGATCGATCTGATCCGGCTCATTCTTATGCGCCGAGGCTTCGAAGTATTGGGCGCCGCAGGCGGCATGGCAGGCATCAAAGCGGTGCGCGAGCAATTGCCTGACCTCGTACTGCTTGACTTGATGATGCCCGACATGGACGGATGGGAAGTATACCAACAAATGAAGGCGGACGAATCCACACGTCATATTCCCGTCATCGTTGTCACCGCCAAGGCCCAAAGCATTGACAAGGTACTTGGACTGCATATTGCCAAAGTGGATGATTACATCTCCAAGCCGTTCAGCCCGCAGGAATTGATGAATAGTGTGGAGAACGTCATCAGCCGCAAAAAAGCGGGGTCCTGAACAAGGTCAAACCCAAATCAACGGGGCGCATTCCCGGGCAATCAAAGGAACGCCCCGTTTTCATTAGACGATGCCATCCCATATTATTGTACGAAACCAAAACAGGAAAAACGCCGTTCCGGCCCGCATAAAATTCTGCGATTCGTTCCTTTGTCGTTTACGCGGCCTCATGTTCCGCTCCTTCCTTGCCCCGGATGAAGGCCTGCTGCTCGTGATCGGGCGCGATTCGCGCCTCGACTCGTCCATTCACATGTTATTCGTGCCTTTCGACCTGGCCGTGTTTTGGATTAACGCCGAAATGATCGTGGTGGACAAAGTGATCGCCAAATCCTGGCGGCCAGCCTACTTCCCAGCCAAAGCCGCGCGTTATACGCTCGAAATCCATCCAGACCGATACAACGATTACGAGGTCGGCGATCAAGTCGAATTCAAAAATGCTTAAACGCTCCTGGGTTTTCATCCTTCTGATTTTCACCTTGTGCGCGGTCCAGCCGGCCTCCGCCCAGACGCCCACCCCCTCCTCCGGGCCGATTTACATCATCCAGCCCGGTGATACGCTTTCTTCCATTGCAGATCGTTTCAACGTTTCATTGGCAGACTTAATGTCGGCGAACGACATCACAGATCCAAACACCATTCAAGCCGGTCAGCAACTGGTCATCCCCGGCCTGGAAGGCGTGACCGGTACGCTTAATTCCGAGGTGATCAACTTTGGGGATTCCTTCCACAGCCTTGTCCGCCAAACGCAAATCCCGGCCGCCTTGATTCAAAAACTGAATCACATTATCAGCCCCAGTGAGTTTTATGCCGGCGCCAACATGATCGTATCCGATCAGAATAGCGCCTCTGCCCTGAAAAATCGCACGACCACCCAAGCCGGACAATCACTGCTTGAAATGTCGGTCGGGCAAAACACAGATCCGTGGACTCTGGCAACGCTTAATGGTCTGGCAGGCACATGGGATGCCCTGCCCGGCGATGTGCTTTATGCGCCCGGTTCTTCATCCACCTCAGAACAGAATGCAAGCGGCTTGCCATCCGCGTTTCTGGATGTTCAAATACCGCACCTGCCCTTCAAGCAGGGCGGGACGGCGGAGATCATTGTCAAGCCCGCCAACGGCGCGGCTTTAAGCGGCATGTTGGTGGACAAACCGTTACACTTCTTTCCCATGGGCGATGGGCGCATGGTGGCGCTGCAAGGTGTGTACGTGGAGCTTGATCCGGGGGTATATCCATTGGAATTGGAAGCCACATTACCCGACGGCACAAAACAATCCTTTGAGCAAATGGTACTGGTGGGCATAGGCGATCAACCCAAAGCCGTGCAAATTGTGCCCCCCACCGACCCAACCGCCATGAAATCGGAAGATCAACAAGTCGCTTCCATCGTCGCACCTGCCACTCCCACGAAGGAGTGGCAGGGCAAGTTCAGCCTGCCGGTGGGATTGCCTTTTTGCGAGAAGGATTGGTTCGGCACTCCCAGAACTTTTACCTTCAACGGGAGCCTCTACAATTACTTCCATGCGGGCGTTGATTTCGGCGTATGTTCGACAGATCATCCCTTTGATATTTATGCCGCCGCGCCGGGTAAAGTGGTCTTCACCAGCAAGGTTCAGCTTCCAACCCGCGGAAACCTCACCATTATTGACGATGGCTGGGGAGTTTACACAATGTATGCCCACCAAATTGACAATGGAATTTATGTGAACGTCGGCCAGCAAGTCCAGGCCGGACAATTGATCGGCCATATTGGCGCGACCGGACATGTCACCGGGCCGCACCTTCACTTCGAGATGTGGGTTAATGGTGTACAGGTAAACCCGCTGGATTGGTTAAACAGTACTTTTCCATGACATCCATCAATTGTGCCGCGAGAGTCCCTGTGCTAAACTCGTGCCTATCAAAAGAATGAAAGCCCTGGTCAACTTTCTCAAACAGAGCGACATCTTCCATCAACTAACCCCGGCCCAGTTGGAGTTGGCTGCAAACTTGTGCGAGCAGGGTTTGTATCAGGCGGGGAATATTATTTTCAAAGAGAGCAATCACGGTACAACCTGGCGGCAGATTTGGCAATGAAGACCCCCGCTTTCGAGAACAGCTTCTTTATCCGGCCCGGCGAAAAGCAAATGTCTAGAAAACGAACTCTTGACCATAATCAAAAGTTAATTTATTATTAGATGTTAATTAACTATTAACGTGAATATCCTTTCAACTTTGGTTTTCCCCTCCAACGGCCGCAAGAAAGTTCCTTCCATACGTAAGGAAAGTTTCTGCGGCCTTCTGCTAGGTAATGGTCCTTAATAAAATCCACAGTCTCGAGAGGAGGTGAGGTCGACAATAAAAGTTTTGTCAACTGTTCTGTCAAACCCGCATTGCGGGTTCTCATTCAAGAAAATAACATTCGGAGGAGCAAGAAATGTCTAAACGCTTGTTTGTGTTGGTTTCGCTCGTGATTGCGGCAAGCATGCTGCTGGCGGCTTGTGGTGGAGCCGCGTCAGGTAAGACCCTGAAGATCGTTTCCGATGAGCCGATGACGGGTTCATCACTTACTCAAACCCAGACCATCGTCAATGCCGAGGAACTGCGCCTGGCCCAGGCAAACAATCAGGCCTGTGGCGGCAAATACACCCTCAGTTATGAAGCGTGGGATGATGCCACTGCAGCCACCGGACAATGGGATGGCGCAACCGAGACCCAAAATGCCACCAAAGCGGCGGCTGATAAGTCCGTCATTGCTTATCTGGGAACCTTCAACTCCGGCGCTGCCAAGCTGTCCATTCCGATTTTGAATCAGGCCGGCCCATTACTGATGGCCTCCCCGGCTAATACCTATCCTGGTCTGACCCATGTTGCGGCAGGAATTACCGCCGCCAATGAACCGGGTGTTTATTATCCGTCCGGTGTCCGCAACTACGCTCGTGTCGCCGCGACGGATGATCTGCAAGGCCCCATTGATGTAAACTTCATGGTTTCCCTGGGCGCCAAGACTTTGTACATTCTGGATGACCAGCAAGCCTATGGTAAGGGTGTGGCCGATTCGGTCGCTCAAGCCGCAAAAGCCGCAGGCATCAATGTGCTCGGCGAGGAAGGCTATGACACGAAGGCCCCTAACTATCAAGCCTTGATGACCAAGATCTCCACCATCGACAACGGCAACCCGCCGCAGATGATCTTCCTCGGCGCAGTGGTGGATAGCAATTCCTCCCAGATCCTGAAGGATAAAGTCGCCATCATGGGCGATAATACCAAGGTCAAGTTCATGGGTCCGGATGGCATCTTCACCCAGGCCTTCATTGATGGCGCTGGCGCCACCGTTGCTGAAGGTGCATATGCCAGCACGCCTGGTCTGGCCCAGAAAGACCTGAACGCGATCGGAACCAAGTTCTATGCGGACTACGCGGCCAAATACGGCCCGACCAACGAACCCTATGCGGTGTTGGGCTATGACCTGATGAACGGTCTGCTCTATGCGATTGAGAACGTCTGCAAGGCGGGCGGCGATCCCAGCGATCGCGCCACCGTGACCAAGGCCTTCATGAACATCAAGGACTTTCAGGGCGCACTGGGAACCTGGTCCATTGATGCGAACGGCGATATTACCCTGCCGTACTTCAAGATCGGCCAGGCACAAGGCGGTAAGTACGTTGACTATGGCACCTTCTCCCTGAAGAAGTGAGATAAATCTTTTCCAAAAAGGGGCAGTTGCATGCAACTGCCCCTTTCCTTAAACCATACTTTCGATTTTGGCTGCCATTCAAATGGTTGAACCCAGGCCAGTCATCAAATTTAGGAACGGAGGCAGTTCATCATGAACAAGGGATTACGCCTAGCGCTTAATATTTTAATTGCCGTTGGAGTCATTTATGCGATCCTGCTAATCGGTCCGGTCGCTTCCTTCGATATCCCGATCATTGCAGGCGAGATAGCAAAAAACCCGCTCCAACTGGTTCAATATTTGATCATTGGCGTAGCCAATGGCGCAATTTTCGCACTCATCGCTCTCGGATACACATTGGTGTACGGCATTATTGAATTAATCAATTTTGCGCATGGCGATGTTTTCATGGTGGGTGTGTTTGCTTCATTAACCGTCTTATCGCTGACAGGCACGCTCAATACCACGAACCCCGTTCACATTATTCTCGGACTTGTCCTGGCTTTGATCCTGGCGATCGTGATCTGCGCGGTTCTTAACGCGGCGGTTGAACGATTGGCCTATCGCCGGCTTCGCAATGCCCCGCGCCTGGCGCCGCTGATTTCCGCGATCGGCATGTCCTTTATCATCGAAAATATCGGGTTGATTTGGGCCGGGCAGAGCTGGCTGGTGCCCTCCTTTGGCACTTCAGGAGGCGCCGCCCAGAAGAATTTTCCTGACCTGCTGGGCACAATGTTCACCAGCCTTAACCTCAACCAAAATCTCTTTACCTCCAGTGGAATTCACCTCCGTATCACCATCACGGGTCTTATCGTTATTGTCCTAGCCGGCGTCTTTATGCTCGGGCTGAGGTTTTTTATCCAAAGCACCACCTTGGGCAAGGCGATGCGCGCCACTGCCCAAAATCGTGATGCGGCCAAGATGATGGGCATTGACATTGACACCGTCATCACCGCCACCTTCCTCATCGGCGGCGGATTGGCGGGCGCGGCAGGCTTGATGGCCGGTCTTTACAATAATACAGCCTGGTGGTTCATGGGTTTCAGAGCAGGCTTATTTGCCTTTACGGCCGCAGTATTGGGAGGCATCGGGAACATCGAAGGTGCCATGGCGGGCGGTTTTCTCATCGGTATCATTGCATCGTTTAGCGATGGATACCTGGATGCCCGCTGGACGGAAGGCTGGGTCTTTGCCATCCTCGTTCTAATACTTATGTTCCGGCCCACCGGCTTGTTCGGCGAACAAGTGGGTGAGAAGGCTTAACCTTGAATCCTGAGAGGTGTCCCAATGCGAAATATTAGATTGAGTGTCTTGTTCGGCGTCATCGGGGGAATCCTGACCTTTCTCTTTGAAGGATGGTCTGTTGCCGTAGTCGGGATCCTGATGGGCATCAGCCTTGGCCTTGCCATCAGCGGTCAGCTAAAACGCAAGGAGCCTGCAAAGTTGGCGCTGGATGTACTGCCATCCGCCCTGGTCTCCTGCGGCATCCTCCTTATATTAAGCCTTTTGCAAAACTACGTAATCACGGGCGTTATAGGTCATTCCCCTGCGCCCCTGGAAGTGATGATTCCGGCCAATCTGATCGGCGTATTAGGCGGCGCATTGTTTTTATTGATCACCGTGGCGCTGCATGGCCTGTCAGAAGGGCAGGAACGCATCGGCAGGCTTGTCCTGCTTGGACTTGTCGTCATTGCCTTCCCGTTTGTGGATAACTTCACTCAATTAGGTTGGACTTCCCTGATCATCTTTTCCTTGATCTATGTGCTCCTTGGCATGGGTTTGAATATCGTTGTAGGTTATGCCGGCCTACTGGATTTAGGATATGCCGCTTTCTTTGCCATTGGCGCTTATACAACAGGCATCCTTTCATCCCAACAAGATAATATCACCCTGAATTTCTGGCTGGTGATCTGGATAGCGGCGGCAGTGGCGGCAGTGGCTGGTATTCTCTTGGGAGCACCCACTTTACGCCTGCGCGGCGATTATCTTGCCATTGTTACGTTGGGTTTCGGTGAGATCATTCCGGTCATTTTCCTCAACCTGACCAATGTAACCATCAAAGAACCCCTGACATGCTGGATAATTCCAGGCGTGGAACGGTTATTCGGCGCAACCTCCAAGCTTTCCTGTAATGTCATCGCCAATAACTTAAACTTAACCAACGGCGATTTGGGGATCAACCCCATTGGACGTCCGGCATTGCCATTTATCGGCACGTTTACTTCCAACAATACCGTCCCGTGGTTCTTCCTTATCATTTTGATCATCCTGCTGGCAATCTTCGGAATCAATCGGTTACGCGACAGCCGACTGGGCCGGGCTTGGATGGCAATTCGGGAGGATGAACTGGCCGCATCACAAATGGGCATTGACCCGGTTCGCACGAAACTCCTGGCTTTCTCCATGGGCGCCACTTTTTCCGGGTTCGGTGGAGCATTTTACGGCGCCTATATTGCAGGTGTTTTCCCCGGCGCATTCCAATTCAGCACTTCCATCATCATCTTGTGCGCGGTGATCTTGGGCGGCATTGGAAACATCTACGGCGTCATCGTCGGCGGCTTGGTGATCGAAACAGCCGACCGCCTGTTCCTGCCAGCCCTCAAGGATTTCTTTACGAACCTGATGAATCACAGCGTGCTGCCGGCGCTTGCCTCACAAAAAACCTTGCATGATATTGTGGCGCAAAATGCAAACCCAATTTTGTATCGCTACCTTCTCTTTGGCTTGGTACTGGTAATTATGATGGCTGTGCGGCCTGAAGGCCTGATCCCCAATGCACAACGCCGCATGGAATTACACGAGGCAGAAGAGGCGCCCAACGTGGCAGCTTCCACCTCGGTGAAAAGTTAGGAGACCAGCCGTGAATCTCTTTGAAGCGAAGAAAGTCACAAAGATGTTTGGCGGTCTGACCGCCGTCAACAACGTTGATTTCACCATTGAAAAGGGTATGATCGCCGGCCTGATTGGCCCCAACGGCGCCGGTAAAACAACCTTCTTCAATGGCATGACCGGTATCTATCACATTACCAGCGGTGAGATGGTCTTTAACGGAAAGAATATCGCAGCGCTCAAACCGTTCCAGATTACCGCGCTGGGCATTGCCCGCACCTTCCAGAACATCCGGTTATTCGCCAATATGACCGCCCTCGAAAATGTGCTGGTGGGAGAACACGTGCGCCTGCATTCCAACCTGATCGGGCAGATCATCCATGACCCCGGCACGATGAAGGAAGAGGCAAATGCACACGCCAAGGCTTTGGATTTGCTGGAATTTGTCGGCCTCAAGCGCAGCGATGCAGATGTAACCGCCAAGAATCTACCTTATGGCTTGCAGCGCAGACTCGAAATTGCGCGTGCGCTCGGCACCGATCCAAAACTGCTCCTGCTTGACGAGCCGACGGCCGGCATGAACCCCAACGAGACCATTGATCTGACGAATTTCATCCAACGCCTGCGCAAGGAATTAAACTTGACCATTCTGCTGATCGAACATCACATGCGCGTGGTGATGGGCATCTCGGATCGTGTCTCTGTTTTGGATTACGGAGAAAAAATTGCCGAAGGCAGTCCGGCTGAGGTTCAGAAGAACCAGCGCGTGATCGAGGCCTATCTCGGCAAAGGCACGTCCACCAAGTAAAGGCGAGGATCATTATGCTTGAATTAAAAGAAGTTCACACGTATTACGGCAACATCCATGCCTTGAAAGGTATCTCGTTACGAGTGGAAAAAGGCGAGATCGTAACCCTGATCGGCTCGAACGGCGCAGGAAAGAGCACCACGCTCCGCACCATTCAAGGCATCAACCGTCCTCGTTCCGGGACTGTCCTGCTCGAAGGCACCGCTCTGGAAACACTCCCGCCGCATGAAATCGCCAGACGAGGCGTGGCCCAAAGCCCCGAAGGCCGCCTCATTTTTCCGCGCATGACCGTGTTGGAAAACCTGGAAATGGGTGCCTACACCCGGAAGGACAAAACGGGCATCAAAGACGATCTTGAGCGCGTCTTTACTCTGTTCCCGAGACTAAAGGAAAGAATCGGTCAAAAAGGTGGAACCCTCTCAGGTGGCGAACAGCAGATGCTGGCGATGGCACGTGCTCTCATGGCGCGGCCGCGCATTCTTCTGCTGGATGAGCCTTCGATGGGCCTATCCCCCATTTTGGTTGAATTAATTTTCGATACGATCGTCACCATCAATAAGGAAGGCACCACCATTCTGTTGGTGGAACAAAACGCGTTGATGGCGCTTTCGATTGCCAACCGCGGCTACGTGATCCAGACCGGTGAGATCATTCTCACCGATACCGCACCCAATCTAAAGAACAACGAGATGGTGCGAAAATCCTATTTGGGCATCGAATAATAAAGGCAGGCAGGATCCAATCAAACGGAGGCCCGTTTTCAAATGAAAACGGGCCTCTTTACAAGTCCAAAATGGGATAGGTTGCAAGTATATTTAAAGCATGCCTCGCCAAAGGATACTTTTTATTGTTGCTGTTTTTGCCGCTCTACTGGCGGCCTGCTCAAGTGTGGGGAATACCAAGTCCGCAATCGCCACACCTCCACCCGGCAAATATGATGGCAACTGGCAGGCCCGCATCACGGTAAATGGCGAGAACATCAACCTGTTCTTCAGGGTGAGCAATTCTGTCATCAGCTGGATGTCGTATACATATAACGGTCAGGCGGGTCAGACTTGTACAGCCCTTATTCCAAACGATTCCCTCCCGGCGATTTCAGGCAATGCGTTTGCCCTACGGGTGATTTCTGCGAATACTGCCGATACCGTATCCATCAGCGGTGCGTTTGATACGGCCTCGAACGCCTCTGGAAATATTTCCTTTGTGGAGGTGGACTCTGCCAGGGCGTATAACTGCGCGGCAAATATCGACGCAGCCTGGTTTGCAACCAGGGAACAGGCGGCGGCAACCCCACAGGCCCCGATTACAACTGCATGGTGCGGAAGGAATGTCAATTGCAGCAACCTGGTTTTCCAATTGCTGATCTTTGGATTGGTCAACGGCGCAATATTAGCCCTCAATGCCATTGGTGTGACGGTCATCTACAGCACTGTCCGCACGATCAACCTGGCGCACGGCGATGTATTCGCCCTGACCACGGTATTAATCACATCCAGCATCAACCTCATCGGCCTCAACCCCGGTTGGCCGATGGGAACGCGTTTGTTGGTATTAACCGGCATTCTGCTGGCGGCGATCCTCTTTGGCGCGTTGCTCAGCCTCGGCGTGGAAGAAGCGGCGTTTCGTCCCTTCCGTGGACGCTCACGATTAGGGCCGGTAATTGCATCGCTTGGCATCTCATTCATCCTTTATCAAGGCTCGCTCGTCTGGCGCGCCTACCAGCAGTCTTTCATTCGCGGTGAACATCGCAGTGTACCCGGCCTTAACGAAGTCCCAACCGATGGAATTCCGAATTTCCTGCCTGCCGGGAATCTACTGTCCGGCAAGGTTGTTCTCCAATTCGGAGAATTGTTTGTATTCAGTGCGGCGATCCTATTTGTCCTGGTGGTCTCGTATATCCTGATCCGCACCCGACTTGGACAATCCATACGCGCGGTGGCCCAGAATGAAGAGCTGGCCCAGGTTGTGGGGGTCAATCGCGATGGAGCAATCCGCCGTGCCTTTGTTTTAGGCGGTGCACTGGCAGGCGCGGCTGCTTTTGTCTTCGCCTTATATTATTCCCGCCCGTTTGGCCAGGCGGGCGCCGAAAGCGGTTTATCCGCTTTTGCCGCCGCCCTGCTCGGAGGAATTGGCAGTCCGGTGGGCGCATTGTTCAGCAGTCTCCTGCTGGGTGCGGCAAGCTCGTTCAGCGATTATTTTCTCAACGCACAATGGACTCCCGTGCTGGTGCTTGGTCTGCTGACCGCGCTGCTCCTCTGGCGGCGCGGGGGTTTGGCCGGTCCCGAAGTGGCGGATGAAAGCACGGTACGCGATTCGGTGGTCTTGACAGCGGCCGCTGAGACTCCCCGTACCCGGCGCTGGATGATCCTGCTACTCGCCGCGCTGGCCATCATCCCCATCCTTTCCCACCAGTTCAACTGGGGCGTTGAAATCCTTCTACGCGCGGCGGGCATCTTCATCCTGCTTACACTCGGCTTAAACATCCTGCTGGGTCTGGCAGGTGTGCTTGATCTTGGCTACGCCATGAGCTATGCAATTGGCGCCTACACGGCAGCGATCTTAACCAGCAATTTCGGCCCCTTCGACTTTACGTTGGTATTGTTATTGAGCGCGGGCGCAGGTGCACTATCCGGCCTTCTCAAAGGAGGGCTTGCGACCCGTATGCGCGGCGACTATCTTGCCGTAGGCACGCTGGCATTGGGATTGATGACCCAGGAATTGATCGTAAATCTGGATGTGACAGGCGGCCCGAACGGGTTGAGCAATCTGCCGCCGCCGCATCTTTTTGGGTTCTCGCTGGCCGCGCCTTCCGCACAATATTATCTCGTCCTGGTCTTCGTTGTTCTCGCCGCGTTTATCAGCGGGCGCTTAATGGCCTCCCGCACCGGCCGCGCCTGGATCGCGTCGTCTGAAGATGAAACGGCGGCAGTGTCCTTTGGCATCAACGCATCACGTTATCGCTTACTGGCCTTTGTTTTTAGCTCTGCCCTGGCAGGGATTGCAGGCGCATTGTATGCCAGCACATTTACATATATTGATCCAAGCCTGGCGGCTTTCGATGTTTCGTCATTGATGCTGGCCATGGTCATCCTGGGCGGCGCGGGAAGCGTCGGCGGCGCGGTGCTGGGGACGGCATTGATCTATTTCTATGACAAAATCTTCGTTCCCCAATTGTTTGCATGGATCGCCCTGCTCTGGCCGCAGGGGGTTTACATTGGAATGGTGCCTGATCTGCGCGGCACGAACTTCTTTAATTTTGGCATCGCCTTGTACCTGACGGTCTTATGGAGGGCAAGGAAAAAATAAGGATATGCAGGGCGGAAAAGGAATCCGGCTTTTCATCAGGAGCCGGCGGTTGTTTACCCAGCCAATAGTGGCTAATTTCATGGGTTTCTGAATCATTCACCACAGAGCACACAGAGTTCTTCCCATTTATTTTTCTCCGTGAACTTCGCGACGTGTACTTGGCGTTCTTCCAAGCAAGCATGCAAAGCGCCTGTGATCTCCGTGGTGAAAAATTTAATTAACCCATTATTTTATCCACTCCCTACCTAGCCCCGGCCAGGAGGGAAAGTGAATTCAAGAGTACAATGTGGCTAATCCTCAGATAGGTCACACATAGGAGACATATGAAAAAGTTCTCTTCCTCGGCAATCATCCTTTTGGCTTTGACGAGCCTGTTAATGACGGGCTGTTTAAAGAAGCCTTATGCCTGCACCGACCCGCTTGGCTGCGTGGAGGTGGCAAGTGCGGAAAGCATCAGGGTTGGCACACTGTTAACCATGACGACCCCCGATAGTCCGTATGGCATCGACGCGGTCAGAGGCGTGGAGATCGCAATTGCAGACAGAAAGCAAATCCTGGGCCATTCGATTGAACTGGTTAAGGAGGATGATCTGTGCAGCAAAGCAGGAGGCCAGGCAGGTGCGACAAAGCTGGCAGCAGATCCGAAAATTGTCGGCGTGATCGGCACCACTTGTTCGAGCGCGACTGAACCGGCTTCAAAAATCCTTTCCGATGCAGGCATGGCATTGATCTCACCCTCCAGCACCGCGCCCTCGTTGACCGATCCTGCCACCCATCAGGCCGGCTTCCTCAGGACGATTTACAACGATAAGGTACAGGGCCAGTCGGTTGCACAATTTGTATTCAATGTCCTGGGGGCACGCACCATGGTCACCATCCATGATGGCACACCCTACCCAAAACAATTACAGGAAGCCGCCTGCCAGAGTTTTGAACAACTTGGCGGCCAGTGCCTTCAACAAATCGAGATCACGAGCGGACAGGATGTGACGGGTGTTCTGCAAAACATTGCAAGCAGTAAACCGGACGTGCTTTATTATCCGGTTTATGCGGAGGACGGGGCGAACATCACCAAAGGCGCCAAATCCGCCGGTTGGTCGAATGTAACCCTCATCAGTTCGGATGGGTTGCTCAGCCCCGACTTCATCAAGCAGACCGAGCCTTTTTCCGAAGGCATGTATCTTTCGGGACCCGCCAACGTCACAGAGCCGCAGGATTTTATCGCCAAATACAAGGCAAAATACGGCGAAGCCCCGATCGCAGTTTACCATCTCCAAGCCTATGACGCGGCCATGATGCTGTTCGACGCCATTGAAAAAGTGGTGGTTCCCACATCCGGCAACTCCAACAGCCTTTCGATCCCGCGCCAGGCGCTGCGCCAAGCCCTTTATGCAACCCAGGGAAAGCAGGGGCTGGCCGGTGAACTTACCTGTTCAGCCACCGGCGACTGCGCTCAATCCAATATAGAAATCTTCCAGGTTGTCAATAACGACTTCAAACCGATCTATCCGTAATCCTATTATCGAAGAATGTCCTCTGCTGAGATCCTCACCATCGGAACCGAGATATTGCTTGGCGAGATTGTAGACACCAATACCCGCCATATCGCCTTGACCTTGCGCGAACTCGGCGTGGACCTCTATCGCACCGTCACCATCGGCGATAACGTGGAGCGGATTGCCGCCGCCATTCGCGACTCCATGGCACATGCCGAGATCATCATCACCACCGGCGGTCTGGGTCCCACCGTGGATGATCCGACGCGCGAGGCGGTCGCCAAAGCCCTCGGAGTCGAAACCGAATTTCGCGAAGAACTTTGGCAGCAGGTGACGGCCGCGATTAAGAAGTATGGCCGTAAGCCCGCAGAAAACCAGAAGCGGCAGGCGCTGGTTCCAAAGGGCGCGCTGGGAGTGCTCAACCCGGTTGGCACCGCGCCGGCTTTCATCGTCGAACGCGGACGAAACTCGATCATCTCCCTGCCCGGCGTTCCCAATGAGATGGAATATATCCTGCACGAGTCGATTGTCCCTTATCTTCAAAAAAGATTCGACTTGCATGAGGTCATCAAGGTACGTGTGCTTCACACATCCGGCCTGGGCGAGGGAACGGTGGATGAAAAAATCGGCGATCTGGAAACCCTTCCCAATCCAACAGTGGGATTGGCGGCTCATACCGGCGTAGTGGATATTCGCATCGCAGCCAAAGCTCAAGGCGAAGCCGAAGCACAAGCCATGATCGCGGATATTGAAGGCCGGATCCGCGCGCGGCTTGGTGATGCGGTCTTCGGCGTGGATGATGACCGCTTGGAAAAGGTTGTCTTGGATCTGTTGGCCAAACGCGGCTGGAGCCTGACCGCCATCGAATCCGGCCTGAACGGCTTATTGGCGCGTAAACTTCCGAATGTCACCTCCCTCACAGGATTAACGGCGGTTTCCCTTATGGAGGCCTTGCGCGCCGCCCATGCCGATTCCAAAACAGATGTCGCCCTCGGCGTTACGGTTCACATCGCCGATCATTCAGCCGATATGGCGCTGATCACGCCGCGCGGCGAAAAGACTCACCGCACCACCTACGGCGGCCCGCCGAGCAGCCTGCCGCGCTGGGCCATGAACCTTGCGCTGAACTGGCTCCGTACCGTGGCGCAGGAGTCGGATTAAGATGCCCGCCCAAAGCCGAAGGAAAGACTCGATCTGGACGGTCATCGTCTGGGGAGTTAACATCATCGGCGGGTTGAGCCTGCTCATAATCCTGATTGTTTATGTCTCGCAAAAGCCGGCCAGGGCCTCACAGGCTAATCCGACGGTTCCAGCCGGCACACCCTACCCCACATTGACCATGGCGCCTACGCGCTATTATCTGCCCTCCGTCACGCCGAATCCTCTTTCCACCCAGGTTCTCGAGTGGACGGCCACCCCGTTCTATTTGGTGAACGGCCCCAAACCGGCCATTATTGGTTTTTCCGCCGGAGGCCTGCCTCTCGAAGTCTATCCGTTCGGCCAGGGTGAAAAACAGGATATGATCATCGGCGGCATTCACGGCGGTTATGAATGGAATACGATTGCCCTGGCAGATCAATTGATCACTTACATCAATGAAAACCCCGGTGTGATTCCCAGCGACGTGACCCTCTATATCCTGCGTGACATGAACCCCGATGGCGATGCGCGCAGTCACGATGAATGGGGACGCGTGAACGCGGACGGTGTGGATTTGAATCGGAATTTTCCAATCGGCTGGACCTCCGCCTGGGACCGCAGCGGCTGTTATGACTTAACGCCAACGACCAGCGGCCCGCAGCCTGGCTCCGAGCCTGAGACACGTTTGGTGATGAACTTTATCGCCGCGCATAAGATTCAGGCGCTGATCAATTATCATTCCGCCGCGCTCGGGATTTTTCCGGGTGGCACGCCATGGGATAAGGCCTCGACCAAGCTTGCCCACGCATTAGCCGCCGTAACCACCTACCCATTTCCGCCTCTCAACACCGGCTGCGTATACTCCGGGACACTTCCCGATTACGCCGTTTCGGTGGGCGCGGCGGCGGTGGACATGGAACTGACAGACCACCGCAACACCGACTTCTCGATGAATTTGCGCGCCCTGGGCGTGCTGCTAAACTTTACAAAGTAACCTCCCTCTTCGAGGCAGGTTGCTTCGGCGAAACATATAGGCTGAATGAGGAGCATTATGCAAACAGTTGACATTTTATTCACCAACGCCCATGTCCTGACCATGGACGAAAAAATGAATCAATACAATCCTGGCGCCGTGGCCGTGAACGGCGACAGCATTGTCGCAGTCGGGCCTGAGTTTGAAATGAGCGCGCAATATTCCGGCAAGGAGACCATCGATTGCGGGCGAAAAATATTGATGCCCGGCCTCGTCAACGCGCACACGCATGTTCCCATGACCCTCCTGCGCGGGCTGGCCGACGACCTGCGCCTGGATGTATGGCTGATGGGGTATATGATGCCGGTCGAGCGCCAATATGTCTCGCCGGAATTCGTCCGGCTGGGAACCTCCATTGCCTGTGCCGAACTGATTCGGAGCGGTGTGACCACCTTCAACGATATGTATTATTTTGAGGAGGATGTCGCCAAAGCGACCGCCCAGGCGGGTATGCGCGCGGTCTGCGGGCAATCGGTAATGAAGTTTACGTCGCCGGATGCGGCCTCTTATGAAGACTCCATGGAAATGGCGCGCGGCTACATCCAGCGCTGGAAGGATCACCCGCTCATCGTCCCGGCCATTGCGCCGCATTCACCTTACACGACCACGCCCGAGATCCTGCATGAGGCCGCCCAACTTGCCATGGAATTCGACGTACCCTTGCATATTCACATCGCAGAGACCGCCTTTGAAGTTGAAAATATGCGCCGCGAGAACGGGATGCCGGTGGTGCCTTACGTCAAAAAGCAGGGCCTGTTGGAAGCCAAAGTCATCGCCGCGCATTGCGTTCACATTGATGCCGGTGAAATACGGACCCTCCTGCATGCCGGAGCGGGAGTGGCGCACAATCCATCCTCGAACCTCAAACTAGCTTCGGGTTTTGCGCCTGTAACCAAGATGCTCGAAGCCGGGCTGAACGTCGGCATTGGAACGGATGGGCCTGCTTCCAACAATGATCTCGATATGTTCGAGGAGGTACGCCTGGCCGCCTTCATTGCCAAGGCTGTCACGAATGATCCAACCTCCCTGCCGGCTGCAACCGCACTGACCATGGCCACCCGTATCGGCGCACAGGCGCTCCATATAGGACATTTGACCGGCTCACTGACTCCCGGCCGCCGCGCCGACCTGATCTTGATTGACATCACGCCCCTCCATAATTCGCCCTCCTTCCGGCGGATACACGATAACGCCTACGCCCAGATCGTTTACGCCAGCAAATCCACGGATGTGAGCGATGTCATGGTCAACGGGAAATGGCTGATGCGGGATCACAAGCTGCTTACCTTGCATGAGGAGGAATTGCTCGCGCAGGCCGCCGACATTGCGAAGAAGATCGATTCGTTCCTGATCGAGCGCGAGCAATCCGTGTTATCGAAGCTAATCGCACTGGGCGGCTCCGCGGAAGAGGAATCGTTCGAGGCCCAGATCAAGGTCAAAATCACAGAGGGCCACTCCATCGCGGAGGCGATGAAGAAGAACGGCATCGAGATCGTGCGTCATCGCCATTACAAGGAACACGATGCGTACTTCGCCTTCGATGATCCGTCCCAAGGCAGACTGCGTTACCGGGAAGACGACTTTCTCGACGAACAAGGCAGTGTTACCATGACGCGCGCCCGCCTGACCTTGCTCGGTCAAAAACGCGAAGGCGCGCTGGAGCATAATGTATTGCTATCCCGCAGCCGCTTCCTGGCGCCCGCCACCCAAAGCCTGCGCTTCTATCGGGAATACTTCAAGCCCAAGGAAGAGACTTCGATCACGAAAGACCGCGAACGCTGGCTCATCAAATTCAAGGACACGGAATTTTTCGTCAACCAGGATACCATCCTCGAACCCGAGCTTGGACGCTTTGTGGAACTCAAATCGCGAACCTGGAGCCGCAGGGATGCCGAACTCAAGGCCAGGCTGGCCAATGAATTGCGGGCCGCGCTTGGAATATCGGACGCCGAAACGATGACCAGCGATTACATCGAGGTCGCGAAACCGGCATGAAGCATTTGCCGGGCCTGCTCGCCAGGGCCAGTGCGGTTCTTTGCGCGGCCTTCTTCATCCTGACGACGCTGGCCGCGCTGTTTTTCTTCAACCTGGAAGAACGCGCATTCGATCCGAACACCTATGAGCAGGCTTTGGTCAAGGAGAATTTCTATCAAAGCCTTCCCTTCCTGCTGGGCCAGGTGCTGGCAAATGACGCGCGTGCAAACAATATTCCTTTTGTTCAACAGTTGACCGGCGAACATTGGGCCACCATCATTCAAACCTTGCTGCCGCCTGAACAGCTCCGGTCAATGACCGAGGAAGCCATTACCCAGGTTTTCGCATACCTCAATGATGAAACCGACGATCCACAAATTTCCCTCCTGCCTATCAAGCAAAGACTTTCCAGCTCCGCAGGCCTGGATGCGGCCATCAGCCTGATCCATGCCCAACCGGATTGCACGATCGAAGAATTGGGGCAAATGATCGCCTCCTTCGGACAGGTTCTGTGCAACCCGCCTCAGGAGGTGCTTGCCCTGGCAAAACCGATCCTCCAGACACAATTGAGTCTGATCGCGGCCAGCCTTCCCGATCGGATATCCTTCATCAACCCGGGCGCCCCACCCCAGGGATTAAGAAACCTCAGTGCCATCCGGATTTTCATGCGGATCACTCCCCTGCTGCCCCTGGCATTCTTATTTGGCATCACGATCTTTGCGGTGCGGTCGTTCAAGGGCTGGCTGGCCTGGTGGGGCCTGCCATTCCTCATCGCAGGCCTGGCCGGCGCGCTGCTCGCTTTCAATGGCGCCCCGTTTTTTGAGTCTGCTCTTGAAAACTATGTTTCAACCCATACCCCCTTGACCATTCCCCCGGAGTTTTCAGGGGCGGTCAGAGCGGTGGTGAATGATGTGCTTCAGAGAATATTTGCACCTGCGGGCTGGCAGGCCTTAGCCATGGCCGGGATCGGCCTGGGTATGATCGTGGCCGCCTTGCTCATTTCACGACACGAGAAAAATCAGCGCGTCCAACGCTCGGAAGCGAAAACTCAGATTTTTTAATAGCCAGACAAAAGCCGGCCTGCAGATGTGAATGGGTGTGGAATTTTGAAGTATTGCCGGAAATGGGTTGAATGAAAAGCCGACCTTCTGACTGGGTCGGCTTTTTCCGTGGTAATCAGTGAAATCCGCGGCTAAAAGCTTGAAAGATTAAATTCGGGGTGGGTCATGTTTTCTTACGGGCATAAGTTTTGCAGATGATCCTGAAAAGTTTGCGCGAAGTTGTGATAACCGGATTCGTCGCACTTCGCGCTAAAATAATAATAGGGTGAATCGGCCGGGAACGCCACTGCCCGCAGCGCGGCCAAACCGGGATTGGAAATCGGCGTGGGCGGCAGGCTGTTCGTCAGATACGTATTGTAGGGCGAGTTGATCTGCAGATCGTCGAGACTCAACGGGTTGGTCCACCATGTCTGCTGTACGGCGTCATAACCCAGGGCATATTGCACCGTCGGGTCGGCATCCAGTTTCATGCTGATCTTGATACGATTCAAGTAAACCGAGGCGATCATCGGCGCTTCGTCATCGTGCATCGCTTCACGCTGGACGATGGAAGCCAGGATCACGGCCTGGTAAACGCTCAAGCCCTGGCGGCTGAAACCCTCCCGCAGATCGTTCGTCAGGTGCAAATCGAAGTTCCGAACCAGTGTCCCCACCAATTGATCCGCCGCGATGCCGCGCGGCAGGATATATGAGTCTGGATAGAGACATCCTTCCGTCGAAGACGCGCCTGCCAGATAGTCCAAGCCGGAACGGGTTCCCTTTGCAGCAGCCAGAAAAACATCGGGCGTGATGTTCAAACCCGAGGTCGGGAGTGAAGCGGCGATCTCCTCCATCCGCCAGCCGGGCAAAACCACAAAGGTCACCTGGGTGGGCGCCGCGTTTTGCAATTTGCGCGCGATATCCACTATGGACATGGCCGGGCTGAGATCATCATATTGTCCGGCTTGGATGGATGTATCCAGACCACTGTAGATCAGGTAATCGCGGAACATGCCTGCGTCGCGGATCAGGCCGCCCTGCTGCAGGCGCTCTGCAACGGACTCGGCTGTCTCGCCCGGCTGAACCGTGAACGATTGCCCGGAGGCGTTCGGATCGAGCGGCTTGGTCAACAGCCCGTCATCCCAGGCCAGTTTCGCGGAATATTGAAACCTTTGAAGGAACGAAAGCCGTTCGGAAGGCGAGCCGTATGTCCGCGCGGTCTGGGAGGGAAAAATAAAAACAAAAAAGACGAAGCAGAGCAATATTAAAGCTGCAGCAGAATATGGAACAAAACGGCGCATGAGGGAATCTACGATTTACGATTTACGATTTTTGTTTCAAGATACGACTGCAGGATGATCGTCGCCGCCAATTCGTCGAGATGACCGGCGCGTTTTTTCCGCGAGACGCCCATCTCGAGGCGTGCCGCCCGCGCGGACTGGGTGCTGAACGATTCGTCCCACATGAGGATCGGGATTTGAGTTTGGGTTTTGAGCGCCTCGCCAAAGCGCGCCGCGCGCCTGCCTGCCAGGTTGGGTTGTCCTTCTTCGTCAAACGATTGACCGATGACGATCAACTCGACCTGATTCTCTCCGGCGATCCCAGCCACCTGCGCCGCGTCGATGACCCGGGAAACATGTTGGATCACTTTTAAAGGATTCGCAATCGTGCCTGTCGAATCGGAAATCGCCAGCCCGATTCGTTTTTCACCGTGGTCAACCGCCAGGATTCGCATACTTCCTCGAAACATTAACCACAAAGAGTACTAAGGGCACCAAGAAAAAACGGCCCTCCTTCGTGAACTTTGTGTCCGCTTGCCCCCGTACTTTGGGGGTCGTGTTTAAGAAATTACTCATTGCACATCAATCCGAAACGGTATCAACGGCAGCCATGGCCACCAGGGTGGGTTGGTTTGAATTTCGGGCGGCGCAGCCAATGGCAGGTTCGACTGCAAGACTTGTTTTGCCTGGCTGGGTGAGAGTCCGCGCACCAAAAAGATCGCTTGCTGGGGTTGAATCTGCCGGAGTAAAACGCGCTGGGTCTGCATGGCGAAATGCGTCGAGCCGGATGCGTCTATCGTATAGGCTTCCGTTGGGCTGAATTGCAGCGTATCCGGTTTGGGAATAAAACCTGACGGTATGGAGGCATCCAACACGCTTTGGGCCAGGCGGGTCAAATCGTCCGCTTTCACATATTGCGCGCTGTAATTGACACTCATGGTCAGTTTCAATGTGTTGCCCGGCTGTCCGGCGGGCGGATCATAAATCTCCTGCGCGGGCGCGCCTGCTTTTAAGGTGTTAATTAAAAGCAGATCATGCGCACCCAGCGAGGCGCCGATTTCCTGCTGGGCCTGCTGCGCCAATGCCGCCGTCACCGTATCATGCAAATGCTGACGATCCGCGTCCAATGCCTCCGTCGCAGTCAGGTCCGTGCCGCCCGTGGTCGGGTTGGGATTGGTGACGGAAGCAGAGAGCGCCAGGCTCCCTTCGATGGCCTGGATGGCGCCCGCCGCCACATCCCCGGATGCGCCCGCCTCCACCGCCGCGATCAGCACTTCCACAAATTTTTTCGAGCCGCCCGGCAAATGCGTGAGATTCACCGTTTGGAACTTGAGCGGATTTGCGCCAGGCGTATAAACGATGGTCCCGGCCGGGATCGTTAGATCTTTTTGCGTCAGGTTCGTAAAGCGGGCGATGCCCTCCGCCTTATCGTTCGGCAGTGCGCCTTGCGATGTGATCGCCATCCTCTGCGTCGCAGTGACCAGAACGCTGGTTGGATAGGCAGGCACATTGCCGGAAATAAAAACGGATTCGGTCTCCGGGTTGGCAGAGACCGGGATGGTGACCATTTGGTTTTGAGAGATGGGCGTTAACTTGATGGAGGTACGCGGGATGAACAAAGCGGCCACCGTTAGAACGGCCAGCACACCCAGCGCGAAGAAACCCGCGCGCACGATGAAATTCGACCTCCACTTGGCTTCTTCGACTTTACTCTGTGCTTTCATGGCGCGCAAAGCGCGCAAATTAATCGTTTCAGACCTGCGGCGTCTTGGAGACCTCGGGGGTTTCAACGGCCAGGCCGCGCGCTGGGCCTCGGCGGTCGTCCCGAAGACCGGGATGTGGAAGCCCTGCGCATCGCGTTTGACGTTTGGAATGCGGGTCACCAATCCCAGTTCCGCGCCGAGGGTGCGCGCATGGCTTTGAAGCACGCGCAAATCCACAGGCCGCAGTGTGACGCGTTCGAACTTCGGCCATATCAGCAGGATACGCGCTGATTTGGCCCACGACATGCGGTCGCGCACCGAAATCAAATCATCGTGTGACTCGAGCGTGATGATCTGCGTTTTCATTAATTTGCAATTATACAGTATGCTTGACATGCCTTTGCTTTACCAGTATAAGGAGAACCGATAAAAGCTTGGACCGACCCATTTCTCACCACAGAGAGATCACAAAGTTCACACTTGTGTCCGCGGCCCAGTATAGGCAGAGAAAAATAAAAAAACTCTGTGCTCTCTGTGGTGAACACTTTGTGGTGAACGATTCAAACCCACAAAATTAGTTTAGGAACACAATGAAACGAATTGCACGTATGCTGCTTGGCCTCGCAGTCATCATCACCATTTTGGCCTGTACGTTCTCATCGAATATCCCGTCCATTTTGCCCGGTATGGTTACCGCCACGCCCAGCGTCACACCCACTGCGACATTATTCCCCACTCCAGCGCCCACCTACACACCGATCCCCAGTGTGCGGATCGAAAATGCAGATAAAGCCTTGTTCAATGGGGATACCGCAAACGCCGCGGCTGATTATCGCGCCGCGCTGGCCGGTTCGAGCGATCGAACCATCCAGGCCGCGGCCTTATGGGGGCTGGCTCGCGCTCAATATACCGATGGCTGCGACGCCGATGTACTGGCCACCCTCCAGCAATTGAATTCGGGCTATCCCGACTCGCCGTTTTCAAAGGGTCCGTCTTGTTTTTTGCAGGGCCAGACCTATGCCCAAATGAAAGACTATACAAACGCCGCCCAGGCCTATCAGACCTATCTGAACCTGCGCCCCGGCGTGATCGATTCGTATGTGCAGGCGCTGCGCGGCGATGCGCTCAGCGCGGCGGGCGATTCTGCGGACGCGCTGACTGCCTATGAAGCCGCCCAGGCCGCTCCTCATCTCGACGATGCGTTTGCCTTGCAGATCAAGATCGGGCAAATGCGCACGCAGATCGGCGATTACGCCACCGCCATTTCGATTTACAGTTTCATCCTGTCCAGCGCCAATAATGATTACACGAAATCACAGATGGATTATTTATTGGGAGAGGCCAATCTCACTCTGAGTAAAACCGATGTGGCCTACGGCTTCTTCCGTGATGCCATTGCCAACTATCCGGTCTCTTATTATTCCTATCTTTCGCTGGTGGAGCTGGTCAATGCCAATGTGACCGTGAACGACCTGGATCGCGGCCTGACGGATTATTTCGCCGGACAATATGGCCCGGCTTTAACTGCGCTGGAACGATATATTGCCGCCAATCCCGGCAATGACGGCAGCGCGCACTATTACCGGGCGCTCACCCTGCGCGCCACGCAAAAGTATCCAGATGCGGTCACTGAGTTTACCTACTTCATTCAGCATTATTCCACTAACCCGCATTGGGTGGATGGCTGGACTCAAAAGGCGGATACGCAATGGAGCGATCTCAACGATTCGAAGGCCGCCACGGATACCCTGCTTGCCTTTGTAAAAGCCGCGCCTGCCTCGGATCAAGCCCCGCTTGCGCTGATGACCGCCGCCAGCATCTTCGAGCAGGATGGCCAACTCGAACTGGCTGCCCAGGTTTGGGAACGCGTTCCCAATGAATATGCGGGCAATGACCAGGCGCCGACCGCCGTATTCGAAGCCGGCCTCATGCGCTACCGGGAATCCAAATTCAGCGATGCGCTCAAGGATTTCCAACGCAGCCTGACCCTGGCCACCCAGGCGCAAGACCAGGCGCGCGCCAATTTGTGGATCGGAAAGACCGAGCAGCAGTTGAGTCAGGCAAGCGAAGCGCAAGCCGCCTGGCAGCAGGCACAGGGGAATGATCCCGGCGGCTATTACAGCCTGCGCGCCCGCGATATCCTGATGGGACGCGATCCTTTTGCGCCGTCCGCGGGGACTAATCTCAACGTTGATCTCAGCGCAGAACGCAAGGATGCCGATTCGTGGATGCGCCTGACCTTCAATCTTCCAGCCGGTACGGATCTCAGCGGCCCCGGCTCGCTGGCCCTCGATGCGCGCTTTGTGCGCGGTACCGAATTATGGGGCTTGGGCCAATTCAGCGATGCGCGCCTCGAGTTCGAGGATTTGCGCAGCGCCATCGACGCGGATCCCGTGCTGACCTACCGGCTGGCAAATTATCTGCTTGACCTCGGCCTGTACCGTTCCGGTATCTTCGCGGCGCGGCAGGTATTGACGCTCGCCGGAAAGACCGATAATCCATCCTCCTTATTGGCCCCCGCCTATTTCAATCATGTCCGCTATGGACTTTATTACAACGATCTGATCGTGCCTGCCGCGCAAGCGGAAGGCCTTGATCCATTGTTCCTGTTCAGCGTGGTACGGCAGGAGAGTCTCTACGAGAGCTTCGCAGGCTCGACCGCGGGCGCCATCGGCTTGATGCAGATCATTCCCAGCACGGGCGCCAGCATCGCCTCTTCGCTCAATTTGCAGACCACGTACGGTGCGGATCAGCTTTTCCTGCCCCACGTCAGTATTAATTTTGGCGCGCATTACCTGGCAGACAACCGTCATTTGTTCAACGGCGATCTATATGCGGCGCTGGCCGCTTATGATGCCGGGCCGGGCAACGCCTATCAGTGGAGACAGGTTTCAGGGAATGACCCCGACCTTTTCCTTGAAACGATCCGCTTCAGCGAACCGCGCCAGTACATTCAAAGCATTTATGAGATTTACGCTATCTATCGCCAGTTATATAGCCCCGCACCCTAAGCGTCATCGCCCTGAGCGGACTAGCCGAGGCGACCTCCTGTAGGGGCGCACCATAGCGCGTCGGATTCAACCCATCTAATTCCATTTCTCTTTGAAACGTCCCTGACGGTAGCACTGCAATCAACCGTGGTGTTCTCCATTCTTCTTAAAAACCGGCCACAGATTTCACGGATTACCACAGATTGGGACTCAGAATCCGTGAAAATCTGTGGTAATCCGCCTGCACTCCCTGGCACTTGCGCCCAGGGCAAGTGTGGTGTACGTACAAGTGTGGCAAAAAATTCAACCACGGTTAAATACGGTTCTGCCTCCCTGACTTGGGGACGTTTTTTTATCAATTAATCGCCGCCCCGCTCTTGAAGATTCCCTGCTCAAATCAGATTGAAAGTGTAAATATTCACTATACAAAATGGCTGAACAGTGCAATAATGAATTATCGAGCTTGGCTGTGAACCTTGCGAACCCAGGCCGAGGAGAATGGATACATAGTGTAACGAACCGATTCTAATGTCTTGAGAATTCCGTATCGAATGATAAATGAATCATCAATAAGGAGAGTATTCCATGAACATAAAAAACAATCTTTTGCGCGCTCTGCTGTTGGTGGCGTTGACGCTGATGCTGGTTACACCGGCGCAAGCCTACTTCGCGCCCAGCAATGGACAGGCGGCTGCGCTGGTGTTGGGACAGCCAAACTTCACCAGCAATACTGCCGACACCACTCAGAGCGGGATGAATAGCCCCTATGGAGTGGCAGTGGACCCAACCACCCACAAGGTTTTCGTTGCCGATTACACCAATAACCGCGTCCTGCGCTTTGCATCACTGTTTGCGCTGACGAACGGTGCGGCCGCTGAGGCTGTGTTGGGCCAGTCGGACTTCACCAGCAATGCTGCTCATACCACCCAGAGTGGAATGTCTAATCCTGACAGCGTATTTGTGGATGCGAGCGGGCGGCTGTGGGTGGCAGATTTTACTAATAATCGCATCCTGCGCTTCGACAATGCCGCCACAATTGCCAGCGGCGCCTATGCCAATGTCGTGCTGGGCCAGCCGGACTTCACCAGCAATAGCTCTGCCACCACCCAAAGCGGGATGTATAGTCCTTGGGGTGTGTTTGTGGACTCGGGTGGACGGTTGTGGGTGGCAGAATTTGGTAATAACCGCGTTCTGCGCTTCGACAATGCCGCTTTCAAATCCAATGGCGAACCCGCCGATGGCGTGCTGGGACAGCCAGACTTCATCACGAGGGATGCGGCCACGACCCAGAACGGAATGGAAAATCCTTATGGCGTATTTGTGGATTCCAGCGGGCGGCTGTGGGTGGTAGATTGTGCACACAATCGCGTCCTGCGCTTCGACAATGCCGCTTCCAAAAGCAATGGCGACCCCGCCGATGGCGTGCTGGGACAGCCAGACTTCACCTCTAGCGCGGCTGCCACCAGCCAAAGTGGGATGTCAGAGCCGTTGGACGTGGCGGTGGATAATTCAAGCGGAACGCTGTATGTGGCTGACTGGGGTAATAGCCGCGTTCTGGTCTTCAATTCGGAGGCCTCGCTGGCGAATGGCGCCAATGCCTCCTATGTGCTTGGCCAGACAAACTTCACAACGGGCACATCCAACACCGGCGGACTCTCCGCGGCAACTTTAGCTTTCCCAGGCTCCGTGTTTTATGATCAAGTTACCAAAGTTCTACTGACAGCGGACTCAAGCAACAGTCGTGTGTTGATGTATGGCAAGCCCAGTTTCTCATCCACCTCGACTGCGGCTTACGATGGCTGGGTGCTCGAATCCACGGCAACCAGCGGCAAGGGCGGCACATTGAGCGCAGCCGGGACTTTGCGCGTGGGCGATGATGCTTCCAAGAAACAATATCGTTCCATCCTGTATTTCGACACTTCTGCCCTGCCGGATAACGCCGTGATCCGCTCGGTCACGCTGAAAATCTACCAGGCCGGTGTGGTGGGAACCGATCCGTTGACCTTGACTGCTTTCGGTTCCTTGCTGGCTGACATCAAGAAAGGCACGTTTGGCACAGGAGCGCTGGAGAAGGGCGACTTCCAAGCAACAGCTTCGGCGAGCGCCATTGGGCATTTCACTTCGATCGGCAGTGGATGGTACCAACTGGCTATCCATGCCTCTGACTACACCTTTGTCAACCTGACGGGGGTGACGCAATTCCGCCTGCACTTTAGCGCGACCAGCAATAAGAATAATGTTGCGGACTATGACACCTTCTATGCGGGCGATGCAATCAAAGCAAACCGTCCGGTGTTGACTGTTGAGTACACCCTGCCATAAGGCAAGGGCAATAAATAACAAGAGCGCCTCCGCTGCAAGGAGGCGCTCCTATTTTTGTGCTGGTCAAGGTAAGTGATGGAATATGCCTTGGAATGGTAACGTAGTAAGCCATTTCTTCCGCCCTTCGACTACAGCCTGGCTACCGCTCGGCGATGCACCTAATCCATGTGCGCCAGCAGGCGCTGGTGGACCGTATCGCCATCCAAATCTAGAATGGAGACCAGCTTGTCCCTGCCGGTCATGCCCGCCACGATCTCGATGTGCGACTTGGGAACGCTTAATACCTCGGATAGAAAAACGATCAATTTATCGTTCGCTTCGTTATCCACCGGCGGCGCGGCCAGGTGGATCTTCACCGTCCCATCGTTCAGCACCTCGGCAATTTTGTTGCTGCTGGCGCGCGGTGTCACACGGATCGCGATCGCCGAACCTCGTTTCCCATCGTGCAGATGAAAATCTTTTTTGGACATTGTCAACCTCTCAAAGACTTCGCAGAATGAATGTTAAGAGCCAGTCAACCAGCTCGATCAGGATCATCAGGATCAACGGGCTGAAATCGAACATGCCCACCAAAGGAACCACACGCCGGATGGGCGCCAGCATCGGCTCAAGAATCCGGTTGATCCCTGCGCGCACCGGGTGATACGGCGGCATAAAATACGACAGAATGACCGACACAAACACGAGCAGGATCAAGATCTGTGATAGCAGGTCGATCAGTTGAGCCAGGATAAGAAAAAACATTTAATCTCCGCGTGCGGGTCTCGGTCCTAAAATGGCCTGCCCGATCCGAACCAAAGTTGCGCCCTCTTCCACTGCGATGGCATAGTCGGCGCTGGTGCCCATCGAGAGCTCGCGCCACTCGATTTGCGGGATCTGTCCGGCCAGGAAATCTCGCAGCCGCCGCAAACGCTGAAAGTAGGGCCGCGCCTTCTCAGGATTAATGAAAAGAGGCGGCATGGTCATCAAGCCGCGCACCTGCAAATGTTCCAGCGCACTGATCGCACGCACCTCATCCAGCAGGTCCGTCCAGCGCCTTTCATCCGCAGCCCCCCACCCCGTTTTACTTTCTTCCCCGCCCACGTTGAACTCCAGCAGGACGGGAAGCACACGCTTGAATTCGGCGGCAAAATGATCGCTGCGTTCGGCCAGCTTGAGGCTGTCGAGCGATTGGAAAAGGGCAAAATGCTCGGCCACCAGGCGCGCCTTGCGGCTTTGCACGTGACCAATGATATGCCATTCTACCTTAGTTTGGGATTTCAATTGCACGATTTTTTGGACGGCTTCCTCGGGATAATTCTCGCCGAGGATCTGCGCGCCGGCCTCGATGGCCGCCTCCACCACTTCCAGGGGCTGTAATTTGCTGACCACCACCAGCCGCACGGAATCAGGCGCGCGCCCGGCTTTGCGCGCCGCCGTCGCGATGCTGTCGAGCGTTTTTTTGATAATTTTCGCGGATGGATGTGACGAGATCGGACATGGGGTTATTGTACCTGATGCACGATTATAAACATAGCGCCGCTTCGCCAAAGACAAGTCTGACAAACTTTGGCTAACCGAAATTTGTGTATATATAATACCCACGGTCACAAATTGCGCTTTCCACCTTCTGAAATAGCAAAATTTGTGACCGAGTGCGGTATATTTGGCGGCGTAATTGGATTTATAATCAGGAAAGACTTGGAGGCTGACATGACCCTTTTGGAACAAATCGAAAAACAATTAAGCGCCCTCTCGCCTGAGAAACAGAACGAGGTGCTTGATTTCATCGCGTTCCTGCAGCAGCGGGCACGCATATCACAGAAACGACACTCGCTCAAAAAACATGCCGCGTTCGGTTCGTGGAAAAACCGCAAGGTGGACGCGGTTAAATATCAACAAGACCTGCGCGCCGAGTGGAAGATGTAATGATCGCGGTCTTCGATACGAACATAGTGATCGATGCGCTCAACGGAGTGGCCGAGGCTGACGCCGAATATAGCCGTTATGAGCGCGTGCTCATCAGCCGCGTCACGTGGATGGAGGTATTGATCGGCGCGGAGGGCGACGACGCCAATTTGCGCGACTTTCTGGAAACGCATTTTGAGATTATCCCTCTTGACATGGCAGTGGCAGAGACAGCCGTGCAATTACGCCGCGCGCACCACATCCGCTTGCCAGACGCCATTATCTGGGCAACCGCGCAAACACGGGAGGCTGTGCTGGTCACACGCAATACAAAAGACTTCAATCCCGATTGGGAAGGGATTCGACTGCCCTATACACTTTAGCGGGGATTACGCGCCGGCCTCGATGGCCGCTTCCACCACTTCCAGGGGCTGCAATTTGCTGACCACCACCAACACCGAAACGGCGAAAGCCATCGAGCAGACCCTGGCAGGCCTCAACCTGCATACCGCCGAAATTGTGGATGAGCTTTTTGAAGACCTGAGGGTATAATGCGTGTGATCCGCCGGTTGCGTGTGGGACACGAGTCCCGCACGTTTGCTCCCTTCGCCGTCTCGGCGAAGATTGACCTATAAGACCTATTCGACCTGTAAGACCTGTAAGACTTCCCTCTTCATCCTTCCCCTTCCCCTTTCCCCTTTCCCCTTTTTCCCCCTCATCGCTCCCTTCCCCCTTCCTCGGCGAAGATTGACCTGTAAGACCTGTTCGACCTGTAAGACTTCCCTCTTCATCCTTCCCCCTTCCCCCTTTTTCCCCCTCATCGCTCCCTTCCCCCTTCCTCAGCGAAGATTGACCTGTAAGACCTGTTCGACCTGTAAGACTTCCGCCTTCTCACCTCTCACTTCTCACTTCTCACTTCCTCTTATAAGGAGATGACATGGATTTTTTATATCGGCGTTCTTATCGCGGTCCTATTAAAGCGGCTATCCTCGATTGGGCCGGGACTGCTGTTGATTACGGCTCTTTTGCTCCCACCGCCGTATTCCTGCGCCTCTTTAAGAGTCAGGGCGTTCGTATCACGGACGAGGATGCGCGCTCCGGCATGGGCCTAATGAAGAAAGATCATCTGCGCACGATCCTTTCACGTCCTCCGGTCGCGGAAGCATGGAAATCGGCTCACGGCGCGCTGTATTCCGAGGCGGATGTCAATGACCTGTTCGAGAATTTTGTGCCGCTGCAATTGGCGGTACTGACGGAATATGCAACTCCCATCCCGGGCCTGTTGGAGGTGGTCAAGGATTTGCGTGCCCGCAGCATCCAGATCGGTTCGACCACCGGCTACCTCCGTTCGATGATGGCTGTGCTGGCCCCCAAGGCCAAGGAAAACGGTTACGAACCGGATTGCATCATCTGTCCCGATGAAGTTCCGGATGGCAGGCCTTATCCGTGGATGTGTTATCGGAACGCGATTCAATTGGGTGTCTTTCCAATGCAGGCCATGCTGAAAGTAGGGGATACGTTTGTGGATATCGAAGAAGGGTTGAATGCCGGCATGTGGACGGTGGGCTTATCACAGACCGGGAATTTGCTGGGCCTCAGTGAAGCCGAAGTCCAGGCCTTAGCGCCGGACGAAAGAAAAACCGAAAACCAAAGGATTGCATCCCAGCTTTATAAAGCGGGCGCACATTATGTCATCGAGGGCATTTGGGACTTGCCGGTTGTCTTGAATGAGATCACAGCCCGTCTGGCGCATGGAGAACAACCATAAAGGCGAGGCGGGCAGCAACCGGTTGATGAGATTCGCTGCACATCGGACACACGACCAGCCGAGGCAGCATTCGCGCAGCAAAATCTTTTTGCCCGCCTGTATCGCCTGCTTCGGTGACAGGAGTCACCCAAGACCGCAGAAGACTGTGAAAGATCACCCATGCCGTACCGGGCCATAAATCGTGGTACAATGCCTGTATTACATTTGATATACACCCATGCAGGAGCGAACCATGACCAAAACCGCGATGATCACCGCCCGCGTCGATCCCAAGCTAAAGCGGCGGACTGAAAAAGTATTGAAGAACCTGGGACTCACCACCTCCCAGGCCATCACCCTGTTCTTTCACCAGATCAGCCTTCGGCAAG
>Ga0182027_10000679_pt1 | contig 58166 bp, 55 predicted proteins | sample 712E1DmetaG_FD_121300 | JGI IMG/M metagenome (GOLD analysis project Ga0182027, IMG submission 121300) | Permafrost microbial communities from Stordalen Mire, Sweden - 712E1D metaG (Illumina Assembly) | ecosystem: Environmental > Terrestrial > Soil > Wetlands > Permafrost | place: Sweden...
CCGGAAATCCTGAAGGCCCTTTGCGCGATGGGCATGGATGACGCGCTGGCGAAATTGACAGACAAAATGCTGAATAACCTTCATAACCCGGCGCCCGTCGCCCGTGAATCCGCCGTCAAAACAATGCAGGTTTTTGAGGAAACTCTGGCGTCCAACCGGAAAGAAAAGCCTTTCATGCAGATCGTCTCTTCGCTCCACACCCTGGCGGAATCCGAGACGGCCCCGGACGTTTATGGCCACATTGCCGAGGCGCTCCAGGTGGCGGCGATGGAACTGCTCGTCCACTGGCGCTTCGAGGAAAGCGCGGGTCTCCTCGCGACGCTGCGCCGGCACAGTCGAGAAGAAAGCCCCATTGGCCACAAGAAAAAGCAGTTGGCCGCCAAAGCCCTGCACGAGTTTTCGACACGCGGGCTGGAAGTCATCTGCGCTGACCTGAACGCTCCGCTGAAGGACCGCCAGAATGGAGCCCAGCGGGTCCTGGCTGAGCTGGGCGAAGAGGCCGTGGAACCTCTGGTCGAAGCGGTGAAGCGTTCGGTGGATTCGCGCACAAAACAGGCCGCCGTCCAGGCCCTGCGGCGGCTGGGACCCTCCGTCAGGGAAGCTCTGCTCAAGCAGATGACGATCGGCACGGCCGGCGATGCCTTGGTGAAACTGATTCCCCTGCTGGAAAATTTTGCGGACAGCTCGATTCTGCCAACCCTGACCGGCCTGCTTCAGCACCCGGACGGCAACGTCCGACGCCAGGTGGCGCAGCTCCTTTCCAAGGTGAAGGACCCTAAAGTTCAGAGCCTGCTGGCCGGCCTTCTGGATGATTCGGATTCCGGTGTTCAGATGGAAGCGATCCGGATGATCGGTGAACTTAAACTTAAACTGGCGGCCTCTGAAATCGCGCGGCGGCTCCCCTCAGCCGCTCCCGGCATCCAGGAAGAAATGTGTATTGCTCTGGGCCATTTGGGGGAAAAACAGGTGATCTCTGATCTCCTGACTCTCCTGGAAACGAAAAAGTCGTTCTGGAAGCGCGCGGCGGGGACACCGGATGCCGTGCGAATTCGCGCGATCTGGGCGCTGGGGCAACTGATGCCGGATGCAGACGCTCAGAAGATACTGACCAAAATGTTGAAAGATCCCAACCCGATGGTTCAACGCGCCGCTCAGTCCGCTTTAGCTAAAACAGCCGTTCCTTCCAAGTAATTTCGTAAAATACCACCCAATTCATGAAAATCCTACGAGCTTTATTTTGCGGGTTCCTGGTGTCCTCGTTTCTGGCCGCTCAAGACCAACCGGGAGGCTATTGGCAAAAGATCGCTTGGACAACTCCCGACGGTGTCCGGATGGTGGGCCTTTATCGTCCCGCGAGCCGTCCCGGAGCTTGTACGTGGATTCTCCTGCATGGTTTGGGCAGCAGCAAGGAAGAGTGGGAGGCTTTCGGGAAAAGACTGGCCGCCCAGGGCAACGGCGTCTTTCTCTACGATGCGCGGGGCCACAATGAAAGCGATCATCTGGTCACGGGAGAAATGATTTCTTATCAAGCCTGGCAGACCGCCGGGCCCGGGACGCCGTGGAGTGCCATGCCGTCGGACCTCTCCTTTGCGGTTGGAATGCTCAAGAAGAAATACGGACTTTCCGGAAATAAATTCGCCGTTGGCGGGGCCAGTCTGGGCGCCAATGTGGCGCTTGTCTATGCCAGCGACCATCCCGACGCGCGGGCGCTGGTGTTGTTGTCCCCCGGTATGGAATATGCCGGGATTCAGTCGGGACCGGCTTTCCAGGCCTATCAGGGACGGCCCGTTTTTGTCGCGGCAAGCCCGAATGACCTGTACGCGTATTCCAGCGTCCGCCAGCTGACGACTCTTGCGCCGGGTCCTCACTGCACCATCGTGGACGGTAAAAATGGCCACGGCGTGAACATGCTCGACGAAGAATTTACCAAGACACTGCTCGATTGGATGAGGAAACAAGATGGAAATCGGAATCGTCGGCCTACCTAACGTCGGGAAATCCACCCTTTTTAATGCGCTGACCGGCTCGGCGGTGGCGGCGAGTAATTTTCCGTTTACGACGATTGAGCCGAATGTCGGCATCGTTCCTGTGCGGGATCCACGGCTGTACCAGCTCACGGGGATTTTTCAGAGCAAGAAAACGGTCCCCGCGGGCGTTCGTTTCGTCGACATCGCGGGTCTTGTCAAAGGGGCCAGCAAAGGCGAAGGCCTGGGGAATAAATTTCTCTCCCATATCCGCGAGGTGGACGCCATTGCCCAGGTCGTGCGCTGCTTTAAAGATCCTGACGTCGTGGATGTGACCGGAGACTTAAATCCGATCCAGTCCCTGGAAGTGATTGGAACGGAGCTCCTGCTGGCGGATCTTGACCAGGCGCAGAAGCTGCGCGAAAAATTTCTGGGGTCCGCGCGGTCCGGGCAGAAGGACGCCAAAGAGACGGTGGCTGTCCTTGAAAAAGCGATCGACGGATTTAACAAGGGCGTGCCGGCCCGCCGCCAGGTGTTGGGGGACGCGCAGCAGCGCTATCAGTTTTTATCCGGCAAGCCTCTGCTCTATGTGGCGAATGTGGGGGAAAATGAGCTGGAAGGCAATCCTCTGGCGCAGCAGCTGATCGACTACGCCAAAGGGGAAGGTGCCGAGGTGGTTGTATTATCCGCCAAGATTGAAGCGGAAATCTCTCAATTGCCTGAAGCGGAGCGTAAAGAATTCCTGACTTCTCTGGGATTGAAAGAATCCGGCCTCGACCGGTTGGTCCACGCCGGCCAGAAACTGCTGCACTTGATGACCTTTTTTACATCCGGAGAGGACGAATCGCGTGCCTGGAGCATCGCCGAAGGGACGACGGCCGTCAAGGCGGCGGGTAAAATCCATTCGGACATCGAGCGCGGCTTTATCCGCGCGGAGATTTACAGCTATGACGATATTGTGAAATACCGATCGGAAACTGTCCTGAAAGAAAAAGGAATGATTCGCCTCGAAGGAAAAGAATACGTCATGAAGGACAGCGATGTGGTTTACTTCCGTTTTAACGTGTGATCAGGCGATTCAGAAACAGGTACTGGCAGGTGTACTCGATAATTTCGAGGTGATTGCGGGCCTGTTCCGGCGTCGCACCCCACCCGGTAAGTCCGTGATCATAGACAAGAACAGCGGATAGCACCCGCGCGGATGATTGAATGTAGGTGGTGAGATCCTGGGCGATTCGCGACGGATCCGGCCAGTTCGGCAGAATCGCCACCTCGGCATTGACTTCCTTGGCGCCGATCATCCCCTTCATCATCATCACGCCTTCCACCTTCAGCATCCGCACCCTGTTCGGATCGCCGTATAATTTCGAAATCAGCGTGGAATAGACCGGGTGAACGTGAAACACGGCGCCCGCTCCGGGAAGTGCCCGGTAGACGGCCTGATGGACCACCGTCTCCGAGGATGGGACGGCATTCTTGGAAGTCCCCTTGGCGCTGGTAATGGAGGCCTCCCGGCCGGAATCCTTGATCCTGATCAAGTCCTTCTCCGACATGTGTCCTTTATTGATCCCGCTTGCCGTAATCGCGAAGCTGAGCGGATTCGACGACAGCCGGACCGATAAATTCCCGGACATGCCATACATCCACTGCCGTTCATAGAATTGCCGCCCGCAGTCCACCAGGTCACTTAAAGCGTTCTTCATGCCGATACCATAACACGGGGGGTCCAGAAATGTCCAGACTTGTTAAGGCCTAAGGCTGATCCCCCTCGAATCGATTGACCCTCTAACGCTTGTTGACGTAGGATACCCCGTATGTCGCTGCATTTTCCTGTCAGCCTAGTCATCCACCGCTGGTGTCCTCTGGTTGATTCCACCTCTTTAGCTCCTATCGGGAATTCGAGAGATGGAAAAATAGCTCATCTAGCGAGGCCCGAGACTATCTCGGCGTTTCGGCACATGAGCGCGGCGGCCAGGGCTGAGGGTGTGACGCTCCATGTCATTTGGGCCTTCCGGGATCCTCGCCTTCAGCGCGAACAATTTGAGGAAGCCAAGCAGAAGCATGGGTCTCGGAACGGCATCAGATGGCTGGCACCTCCGGGGTTTTCCGAGCATCAGACAGGATGGGTGCTGGACATCGGAGACCTGGATGACCCGGAAGCGGACGACAATCCGCTCTTTGAGCGTACAAAAGCTTTCCGGTGGTTGAAGGGGAACGCTTCCCAATTTAAGTTTGAGCTGTCGTTCCCGCCGGGCAACTGGCAGGGGGTAAGCTATGAACCCTGGCATTGGCGATTCGTGGGAACTTCCGAAGCCAGAAGTGCGTTTCATCCCGCAGGTCTGCGCGCGATTTGGGTATGGGGCCGCAGCATCGCCGAGGCATTACGATGGTGGTTACATCCATAGGGGCGGACCGTGTGTCCGCCCGTAATGGAATGGAATGAAATCTCGGGCAGGCACAAAGAAACAGCCGGCCGTTCAGGATCTTCTGGCGAAATATCCGAACCTCTACTTCAGGGTTCCCCGCCAGAGACCGCGGGGAATGACGACAGGGGGGTTTATTTGAGGTAGTTGAGATAGACGCGGATGCCGACGGCGCCGTCTATGTCTATGCCGATGCTGGTGAGCAGCTGGACGACCGGAGCGACTTCGGCGTAGATCTCGATGGGTTGGTTCGAGGGTAGAAATGAGACCCCCAGCGGCAGCCTCATTCCGAAATTGCAGTCATTCCCAAGCATCACCCGTCCGCCAGCGCCGAAGTAAAACGGAAGGCGTCCGTTCTGGATGTCAAAACTGGAAAACGAATGCCAGAGATAATCCGCGTGCATATCAAAGTTGCTGTTGAAGTGATACCCCGCCGCCGCATCCACCGCCGACGTCGAGGATAGCCAGTACTTTCCTGTCACGCCCATCGGTTGCCCGAACTGAATTCCAACGCCTACATCCTCCGCGGCGCCCACCCGGCTCGTCATGGCATAGCTTGGCGCGGTCAACCATAGGAAACCTAGTGCATAGAAAAGTATTTTTAGATTCATGGAAAAATTGTACTAAAACTTCGCGGGATTTAAGAGAACGAAGATGCCGAGAAGGTATCGGTAGACGACAAATGGCGTATAACGCCTTGTCTGAATAATTTTGAACAACAGCCAGATCGCGAAAATTCCTGCAACGGTGGAAGCGAGGAACCCTACACCGAGCGCGAGCTTGTCCGGCGAATGCAGAATGGCTTTGGATTTTAACACCCCGGCTCCGGCAATAATGGGGATCGACATGAAAAATGAGAATTTCGCGGCTTCGCGCCGGTCCAGCCCGAGAGCCAGGGCGAGAGTAATCGTGACTCCAGACCTGGATACGCCCGGGATCAAAGCGAAGGCCTGTGCCAGGCCGATGCCCAGCGCAGAACCCACCGTCAGATCAGCCATCGTTTTGTTCCCTTTGGAAAGCCAATCCGCCAAGCCCAGAAAAGTGCCCATCACGATGAGGACGCTCGCGATCAGCATGGGGGACCGGAAAACTGTTTCCGCTCGATGTTCCAGGAGAAGTCCCGCCAGTGCGCCGGGGATCGTGGCCAATATAAGGAAGAGGACGGTATTCCGTTCCTTCTGTTCGCCGAGGTGAGTTGTTAGATGCCATAAATCCTTCCAGAAATAGATCAATACACCGGCCAAGGTTCCCAGATGGAGGGCGACGTCGAAAGCCAGTCCGGGATCTTCCCATCCTAGATAACGGGGAATCAAAATTAAATGAGCAGAACTTGAAATGGGGAGAAACTCCGTGAGGCCCTGAACAAGGCCGAGGACCAACGCATGAAGAGTGCCGGCTGACATGGCGGCGAAAGTGTATCACGTAACAGACATTTTTACAAAAACACCAAAACCCCGGGTTTGTAAAGATTAACCACGGCTCTCGAAAACCGTCTGTTTGATAGAGATGATTTTGATGTCCCTTCCGTCTCTTAAATCAGCCAGAACCGTCGTTAACGTGATTCGAAAGCATTGGCGGAAAAAGGAGGTCGAGCTTATGCTCGGGTCAGAGAGAACGAGCCATGAAAAAGATCCTCATCCTTTTAGTGATCTTCACCGGAGCGGCGGCCTGGGCGGCCCAGCCCGAGAATACCGGCACCGTTAATATTACGGTTCTTGATGAAAATGGGGCTTTAGTGCCGGATGCTCCCGTTTACATCTATGGAGAGCACAAGACTCGTTTTGTGGGCGGCAAGGAAGTTCCTGCCGGGACGACGACGCTTTCAATGCCTGCCGGTGAGTATCGTATTTCTTCCGCGCTGATGAAAAAAACAGGGGATTACTACGATCGTTTTTCCAGCCATGAAGCGCATATCCAGGTTGTGCCCGGCGACAATACGGTGCTCGTGCTGACGTTGAAACCGATCGAAGGTCTTGGCTATACGGAACTGACAAAAGCGGGTCTACCTGCCGACATTGTCCACAGCATGAACTAGGACGGACAGCGGTCCGTCCCTGCATTCCCACCCGATCCTGATATAATTCGCGGCATGCATTCGATGGAAGTTTTTCTGGAACGCTGTGGCCGAAATGCCCTGGCCCGCCTCCTCGGAATCCTGATGCCGATTCGCAAGGCCTCGCCCGCAGAGGGTCGTGAACTTCTCGCGAACAACCCTCACGCGAAGATATTATTCATACGGCCGCACCAGGGTTTAGGCGATCTGTTGTTGGCGACTCCAATTTTCCGTGCCCTGAAGAATGCCTATCCCGCCCTTCATATTCACTTTCTGGCGGACACCTACAACGTCGTGGCCATCCGAGGGAACCGCCGTTTGGGCCGCCTCTGGATATGGGACAAAAAGGGCATGCGTCACCCGTTGCGCTTCTGGTCGTTCATTCGGGCTCTGCGTGCCGAACACTTCGCGATGGCGGTCCCGCTCTCCAGCCATATTCCGTCGTTTACGAGTTATCTCATGGCCCGCTTGAGCGGCGCCCGTCTGGTTCTCGCTTATGAGACCCAACCCTTTTACGGTGGGGCAAACTGGAGCTGTTATCTCGCACATGTGGAATTGCCCAACCGGGACGAAACGGATCCAGAATGGGTGAAATTCATGGAGCTGGTTCGTCCTCTTTTAAAATCGTCATTCCCCGCGGTTGTAGGCGGGGAATCCATGGATCCCCAGCCAGTGGCCGCCGGGGATGACGTTTTTGATTACACGCCTGAATTTGTCATCGGGGAAGAAGACGCCGAGTGGGCGAAGGAAGAATGGGAAAAACCGGGATTTTCAAGCGGTTCCCGAAAGAAGATTGGGGTTTTCCTGGGTGGAAATCCTGGCCGGCCGGAACGCCTCTGGCCGGCGGCGTCCTGGGGAGACTTATCTATAAAAATTCAAGCGGATCCTGAATTGTTTCTAGTCGCCATTTTGCCTCCTCAGGATTTTCTCTCCGGGAGCCGCGCGAGAGAGTGCGGCGTTTATGGAGAAGTGTCCGTGCGCCTGTCTGCGCCACCTCCGGTTTTCTCAGAGGACCGCCTGTCTCGAGTGGCCGCTTTTCTGAAAGGACTCGATCTCTTCGTCTGCGTAGATGGCGGACTCTTCCACGCTGCCGTGGCGGCGGGGGTCCCGACGCTCGGGCTCTTTTTTAAGACGGATCCCGCCCGCTGGGCCCCACCCGTTTCCTGGCAGACGGTATTGCGACCGTCGGACGACCGGCCCGCATCGTTGTCTCCGGATGAGGTGTATCAAAAAGTACGCGAAATGGTGCTAGAATCCAGAGCAATAGCTCATGCTTAATACGTTCAAGCGCAATTTCTTTTCCGGACTCGTCATCTTCATCCCTCTGAGCTTGACGATTTATTTCTTCCATCTTTTTTTCCTCATGATGAGCGACTTTCTGCATCCGGTTATCCTGAACCAGCATTGGATCCCCCTGCCTCGCGCCAGCGTACGTCCCATCAGTTTCTGCCTGACCATTTTCCTCATCTGGTGCCTCGGCCTGGTGGCGTCGAATTTCATGGGGAAACGCGTGCTCCGGTGGTTCGAGGCCGGCATCCGGCACATCCCGGTCTTTCGAGGAATGTATGAAGCGATACAGAAAATGACCGAAGCTTTCTTCGGGACACAGTCGCCCTACAAGTTCGTGGTTCTGGTGGAATATCCGCGCAAAGGCATGCACACGTACGGATTTGTGACCAATCGTTTGCCCGGCACGATCTTCGGATCGAAAGAGCCCCACCTGTGCCTCTTTGTGCCGACGGTTCCCAATCCAACGTCCGGGCTTCTGATCTACGTGCCGGAGTCCGAAACGATTACTCTGCCGATGACGATCGAAGAAGCGGCGAAAATTCTGGTCTCGCACGGGTTTGTCGGTTTGCCGGAAGGCCTGAATCCGAGCCTCTGAATGTCTTTGCTTCGAATAAGAAAGGAAGTCCTCGCTTATGTTTAGTATCGCCTCTCTTCAGGAAATGTGGGCCAATGCCTGGCCGATCATCTCGCTTCTTCTCGGTTGCTCGATCTTTTCCGGAGCCGTCATTCTGGAACGATGGTTTACTCTGCGCCGGTTCGATTTTGACCGGGACGCCCTCCTGGAACGGCTGCGCAAGCTCCTGGCGGAAAATAAGCGTGAGTCGGCGGTGACTCATTGCGAAAATATTAAAAGACCCGTCGGCCGCATCCTGGCGTATGTCCTGCAGCCCAGCGTGCAGGACCGCGCGGCGGGTCGTGAGCACATGGATCGTGTCTCGTCCCGACTGATCCGGACCGAGACGGCCCGGATGAGCCACTACCTGGTTGTTCTGGGGACCATCGGCAGTATTTCGCCTTTTATAGGACTTTTCGGCACGGTGGTGGGTATTATCCATGCGTTCCGCGCGATCGCGGAAAACGCCGGCGGGGGGCCGGGAGTTGTGGCGAATGGGATTGCCGAAGCCCTGATCACGACGGCGCTCGGACTTTTTGTCGCCATCCCCGCCATTGTCGCGTATAACGCCTATGGCCGCAAAGTGGAACGGATTTCTGAAGATATGGAGCTCTGTGCTCAGGAAATTCTGGATTTGACCGGAGTGCGCTAGTGGCCGCCACGCTTCGCCGGGGAAAAAAGTACAGTCCCATCGCCGAGATCAACATGATCCCGCTGATCGACGTGTCCCTGGTGCTCCTGATCATCTTCATGGTCATGACCCCTTTTCTCGTTCAGCAACAGGTCAGCGTCCATCTTCCCAAATCCGTCGCGGGGAATGAATCTCCCGATCGTCCGATCATTGTGCTGATACAGAAGCAGGGGGACTTGAGTTTGAACGGGCACGCCGTCTCGATCAGCACGCTGGAGAGCGAACTGAAGCCGCTCCTCGGGCCGAAGCGCGACCGTCCAGTCATGATTCAAGCGGACAAAGATATCGCGCTCCAGCAGGTCGTCTCGGTGATGGATATCGCCAAAAAACTTCAGGTGGCGAAACTGGGGATCTCGGTGGAACCGCCACGAAAATAAAGTAGGGGCCGGCCCCTGCAAATTATGAAACCGTTTTTCTTCTTTTCTGTTTCTCTTCATGGGGTGTTCCTCGCTGCCCTTATCGCCGTAGGGACTTTGCTCTCCAAGCCGAGAATGAGTTATTATGCGGTAGATCTGATGAGTTCACTCCCGGCAGGAGGGCCGTCCGGAGTTCCGGCCGCTTCCCCGGTAGTTGTTCAGGCTCCGAAGGTCTTGACCGCTCCAAAGGCCTCCGCGCCAGCGCCCGCCGCGGAAGAAGCAGTTCCGGCAGAAGATACGATTCGCCTCCTGGCCAAGCTGAAGAAGAAGCGGTTAGCGCTGGCTAAAGGTCAGTCGCCGTCGGCTCAGGCTCCCGGTGTTGCCGCACCGGCGGCATCCGGACGAGGTGGAATCGGTCTTCCAGGATCAGGGGCAGGCATTGTGGCAGACGCCGGGCCCGCGTTTCCGTACCCTTGGTATTTGAAGGCGATTGCCGATCGGCTGGACAAGCAGTGGCGGCCGCCGCAGGAGTTCCAGCCGGATACGGTCTGCCAGGTGACCTTTGTCATCCGCCGGACCGGGGAGATTTCCGGATCACAGATATCGAAGTCGTCCAGTGACACGCTTTTTGACCAGCTTGCGTTGCGTGCGGTATTATACGCCAATCCGTTGCCTCCGCTTCCGAACGGATTCCCGGACGAAACGTTGAAAGTGCATATGAAGTTTGTCGGAAGGAGACTCTAAAATGGGGAATATCGGTTTAGGTGAGATATTAATTCTGGTGCTGGTGGTCCTGATCCTGTTCGGACCCAACAAGTTGCCGGAGCTGGGGAAGGCGCTCGGCAAAGCCGTGGGAGAGTTCCGCCGCGGAATCAAGGAAGGGCAGGACGATAAAGAGTCGTCTTCGAAAAGCGATTCCTCGACCCCTTCGAAACCTGCCTGAGGAGCTGAAGAGTAAGCCATGCAAACGATCAGTCACATCTTCATGGTGATCTACTTGACGCTGATTGTGCTTTTATCGCTTTACGGGATTCACCGTTATTGGATTCTCTACCTCTACTTCAAATACTACAAATGGGCCAAACCGATTCCTACGCCGGAGCTGCCTGTTCGGCTCCCCATGGTGACCATCCAGCTGCCGGTCTATAACGAGCGCTATGTCGTGGAACGGCTGGTCGATGCCGTCTGTCGCATGGAGTACCCGCGCGAGCGCCTTGAGATCCAGGTGCTCGACGACTCCACCGATGATACGGTGGAAATTGTTCGCGCGAAAGTGGCGCTCTTGAAGCAGGAAGGCTTCTTGATCGAACAGATCCGCCGGGTCGATCGCCGAGGTTTCAAAGCCGGGGCCCTGGAGGCAGGGTTAGCCCGGGCGAAGGGGGAATTCCTGGCCATTTTTGACGCGGACTTTGTCCCTCCCGAGAATTTCTTGAAGCAAACGCTTCCCTGGTTCCAGGACTCGGGTGTGGGGATGGTGCAGACCCGGTGGGGGCATTTGAATGAGAAATATTCGCTGCTCACCTGGATCCAATCCATTTTTCTGGACGGGCATTTTCTGATCGAGCACACGGCGCGCAACCGGTCCGGCGCCTTTTTTAATTTCAATGGAACGGCGGGGGTCTGGCGGCGTGCGGCCATCACGAACTCCGGCGGCTGGCAGCACGATACGCTGACGGAAGACCTGGACCTCTCTTACCGTGCGCAGATGAAGGGCTGGCGGTTTGTGTTTCTGCCCGAGGTGGTCTGCCCGGCGGAACTGCCGGTGGATATCAACGCGTTCAAGACTCAGCAGAACCGCTGGACCATGGGCGCGGTACAGACGGCCAAAAAAATGCTCCCGACGATCTGGCGAAGTCCCTTGCCCCTGAAAGTCAAAGTGGAAGCGACGTTCCATCTGACGGCGTGCATCGGGTACGTCCTGGCGGCTGTGCTGTCGGTCCTTCTGCCTCTCAGCCTTTATTTTCGTTCCTACAGCCATTGGCCGCTGACCGGAATGCTGGAGGGGTTCGCGTTTGCGGCGACGACGGTGTCTCTCGGTATTTTTTACGGGATCTGTCAGAAAGATCTGTACGTGGATTGGAAAACAAGGTTGCGCAACCTTCCGCTCATGATTTCCATGGGTGTTGGCATCTGCTTGAGCAACGCCCGGGCCGTCTTGCAGGGGTTAAGTCCCCGTGAATTCGAATTTCGCCGCACTCCGAAGTATTCCATGGTGAAGAACGATCGGAGCTGGAAGAAAAAAACGTACCGGTCGGGCCGTCCTATTGCGGCGCTTCTGGAAGTTGTGTTCGCGCTTTATTTTCTGGCCGCCATCGTCGCCGCGTATGTGTTAAAACAATGGGTCAGCCTGCCGTTTATCGCGCTGTTCGGTTTTGGTTTTGCTTATGTGGCTTTTCTGACGGCCGCTCACAGTATGTCGCGAACGAATTCGGAGTTTCCCAAAGCGTTACCGAGCTGACGGGAAGTTTCTTCGCGCGGGCCGTATCGTAGATGAGTTTGGAAATGTTCTCGGCCGTCGGGTTGGTGTCCATGACGAAAACAGGTTCTCCCGCCTTCTCCAGCATTCCCCGCAGCGGATCGTTCTTATGCAAGATCATCCGGTGGTCCAGGACCTGATCGATCCAGGTCTGCAGAATCTGCTTAATCTCCGTAAAATCACGCACCATGCCTTTTTCATCCAGAGTGTCCGCGCTTAATTCCACTTCCACCTTTCCGTTGTGACCATGGAAATAGCGGCATTTGCCGTCGTAGTTGAGCAGGCGATGGCCGTAGCAGAAATAGATTTCCTTCGTGACCTTGAACATGTCTAGATTATAATTGATGAATGCCGGGCAAATCTTCAATCTGCGTTCTCGTGAGTGGAGGTCTTGACAGCGACGTACTCCTGGGAGAACTGGCGGTTCAAAATAAAAACATATGGCCGGTCTATATTCGTCAAGGATTGGCCTGGGAGAAGGTGGAACTCTACTGGTTACGACGCTATCTCAAACGTATTCGAGATCTGGGTCTGACCCGTCCGCCACACGGCAGGGCGGACGAGCGCCTGACGTGTGGCGCTCGAATCTTGAACCTGCGCGTTTTTTCGCTGCCGATGAGAGACCTCTACGGCCGGCACTGGAGTACCGGAAACGGGGCTGTGCCGGGTCGAAGAAGCCGCGATGAAGCGGTTTATCTCCCCGGTCGCAACCTGGCGCTTTCGATCAAGGCCGCTATCTTCTGCGCGATGAATAAGATCCCGGTTCTGGCGATTGGTTCTCTCAGCCATAATCCTTTTCCAGATGCCAGCCTGAGTTTTTTAAGATCATGGGGCAGACTTCTCGCGCAAGGCCTCGGGCGGCCGCTTCGGGTTGAGGCTCCCTACCGGCATCGTTCAAAAGCGGATGTGATCCGTCGCGGTCGGCATTTACCGCTTGAACTCAGTTTTTCCTGCATGGCGCCGAAGGGAAATTTCCATTGCGGCCTCTGCAACAAATGCGCCGAAAGACGCCGCGCCTTCAAGGCCGCTGGCGTCGAAGATAAGACGATTTATGGTAATTTTATCTCATGATGGCCCAGAGCACAGCCCTGACCCCCGAACCTGTGGTCATCCTGGAAAATGCTTTTCAGGATCCTTACAACAATTCCGTGGCGACCGCGCGGACCTGCTATTCGTCTCAAGTCATCCACGCCAGTGATGTCTCCAAAGATGAAACCGCGCGCCTAAGAAGGGACGCCATCGCCCAATCCATTTACAAGGCCGGGCACCATACGACCATTCAGCACGCCACTTTCCAGTTCGTCCTGGACAAGGTGTCCCGGCAGGTGATCTGGTCGTTCCTGCACAGTCATCCGTTTTACAACTCGGAACAGGTCAGCCAGCGCTACGTGGAAATGAAGCCGGAAAATTTCACCATTCCCGCTTTACGCGAAGAAAATGTGCCTCTTTATACCCAGGCGATTCACGAACTGATGGACGCTTACCATGAACTCAGCCGGATGCTGGAGTCCACCGTTGTTCAGGAGTTTAAGCGATTGTTTCCGGTGCGAAACCTGGAGGAGAAGCGCTGGAAAAGCGCCATCAAGAAACGCTGCCAGGAAGTTTCCCGCTACGTTCTGCCGGTGGCGACGCACGCGCACCTGTATCACACCATCAGCGGCCTGACGCTGCACCGCTACCATCGGCTCTGCCAGCAGTTCGACGTTCCGCTTGAACAAAAAATCATCGTTCGGAAAATGGTGGAAGCGGTGAACCAGTTTGATCCAGGATTCTTCAAGTTTATTGAAGACCCCCTTCCGCTGGAACACACGCTGGAATATCGGATCCTGCAGACCTTCGATGAAGACTCCCGCGGCTGCTGGCCGAAGGTTTTTATCAAGGAATTCGACCGTGAACTCGGGGATGTCTCTTCCAGGTTGATCGATTATAAAACGAATTCTGAAACGGTCCTGGCACAAAGCGTCCGAAGTGTTCTGGGGGTTCCGCGGAGCGCCCTGCCGGATGACGAAGCGATCGACTGGGTGCTGAATCCTTCTAAGAATCCCTATTTATCTGAATCGTTGAACCTGACCTCCTTAAGCAAGTTGACGCGCACTCTGGTTCATCCGCACTTTACCTTCAAGAAAAAGATCTCGCACACCGCGGACTCACAGGATCAACGCCATCGGATGACTCCGGCTTCGCGCCCGGTTTTGATCCGGCAGGTTTTATGGGACGAACCGGATTTCATCGTTCCTGTCCTGGTCCAAAAGACCCCGGCGGCCCTGGAATTCTTCCAAAACACCATGAAACGACTCTGGGGGCATATGAGCGCTCTGGTCAATGCGGGAGAATCCGAAGTGAATGTCAGTTACCTGCTGCCGAATGCCTTCCCCATCCGTTTTGAGGAATCGGGAGACCTGCTTAATTTCCACCATAAATGGACCCACCGGCTGTGCTATACAGCCCAGGAAGAAATCTGGAAAACCTCGCAGGAGGAAGTCCTTCAGATCCAGAAGATCTTCCCACGGATCGGAAAATACTTTGGAGCGCCCTGCTGGATGCGGCAGGAAGTCGGGGTCAGGCCCTTCTGCCCGGAAGGGGACCGGTTCTGCGGAGTCACCGTCTGGAAACTTCCCGTCTCTGAGTACCGCCGCTTGGTCTAGCGAAACATTGAACCCTTCGGTCCCATATTCATGGTCGTTTGACCTCTTGCTCGAATTGGCGCCAGCCAGTACACTCGCACGTGCCCGTACATAGAGCACGGATAGTTTTAGTGAAAAATAAGTCTATATATAGATGTGTTTGTTTGATTGTTCCGTCTAGCATGTCAAATCGATCATAAAAGACGCATGATGTTAAGAGATGTTAAAACTCGCATTGACAGGGTTTAGAATGCGAGATACTCAGAGGCATAAGTAAACTCTATGTGGAACTTAATGCAACATTTAACATGGCCGCAACATTCCCGTAACAGAGCTGTAACACTGTTTGGATATATTAACATCAGAATGAAACACCTGTTGCCCAGCGGTGTTGTTGTAAGTCTGTTGTCTTTATCCCAGCTCTCCGTCTGGGGATCCGGACCAGGAACGACCGCTGCGGATATTTTAAATATGCCGCTCGGGGCTCGCGCGATCGGTATGGGCGAAGCCTATACAGCCCAGGCGGATGATGTGTCTTCCCTATATTGGAATCCTGCGGGCTTGGCGCTCATGCAAGAACGCCAGGCCTCTTTCATGTATGACCAGGGATATCAAGGGATGGGTCTGCAAAACGCCAATGTGGGTATTCCTCTGGAGAACGGGGCCATCGGTGGGAGTCTTTCTTACCTCAGCTATGGGTCCATCGCCGGCTATGACCAGTCGGGCGGAGCCATTGGAAATCAAACGGCTTATAGCGGAGTGGGAACCGTTGGCGCGGCCTGGCTGGGCAACCAATGGTCGGCGGGTTTTAATGCGAAAGGCATCCAGGAGAAATTAGCCGATGCGACGGCGAACGGCGCGGCATTCGATGTGGGCACGAATCTCATTTACCCGCGGCCCGTGATGGGAGGGACACTGCGGTTCGGAGCTGTCGTCCAGAATCTGGGGCCCGGCATCCAATTTGAGCAACAGAAAGATCCGCTCCCTACGGAGTATCGCGTGGGCCTGGCGGCCGTGCAGATGCTGGATAAGAAACTTAATGTGTCTCTGGACTATTCCAAGCCGCGCGATGACGATTCCTCGATTTCCGGCGGCTTTGAATACTGGCTGGTGCCTTTCCTGGCGATGCGGGCCGGCTACACGAACAACCATGCGGAAGGATCCGGGCTTCGCGCGGGCATCGGCCTGCGCATTAAGGGTGTCTCATTCGATTATGCCTACGCCGGTCAGGGAGAATTGGGCATGAGCCACCGCTATGAGCTATCATTCCGCTTCGGCGAGCCGCGGCCGATCCTCTCCGCTGAGGAGACAAAGATTTTGCAGCAGGCCAAGGCCGCGATGCGCGCCGGTCGTTACGAGCAGGCGACGCTCCTCTTCGACAGTCTGATCGAAATGGAGCCGCGCTATAGGCCCGCTCGCCGTTATATCAACGTGGCCATGTCCAAATTGGAAGGCCAGCAGTCTCAGATGATCGCCCGTCAGGGCCACATTTACCAGCCTACGCTTGAGGGCGGCGTGAAGAAACCCGCTTTGCCTGAAATGGACGATCTGGAACAACTCCTGAATTTGGGGCAGCCGCACTCGGCCCAGGCCCCGGCTAACAAAACAGCCCCCGCGCAAGAGGGGGGGAACTAAGATATGAATAAGCCTCGCTTTCTTATCTCGATGGTGTTAGCGCTTGGTTTGTCTGGCTCCGCATATGCTGTTCCTGTTTGCAATGCGACCAATACATGTGAAACCCCCGTTGCTTCTACACAGTCCGGGTTGATCATTAATGCCGGCAGTATTCTTGGGCTTCAATGCTTGAATTCCATAGGTCCAAACGGTAACCAGACCAGTAGCAGTTACTTTTTTGCTGTAACGACAACCAATCTTGGTCCCACCGTAGGAACGATTAGTAATTCTGGTGACGGTACAACAGTCGTAGGAGTTACCCCTACCCATAACGGCAGTGCCACTCCTTCATCTCCGGTGAACAATGGTTCGGTTCAAGGAACCAAAGGCGGTGCGGCCTATTGGATCTATGCGCAAGCGTGCCCGTCAGGAACATCCACCAACGGGGCGAAATGTTCTTTGTGGGCATTAGTCGACACGAGCCAGGTCACCACGACCGCGTACCCATCTTCCGTTTTTGCGGTTCCTATCAAACCCACGGACGCTACCGTCAATAGCATTGCAGCGCGCACAAATGTACCCGCAGGAGATGTGTCGAATGTTTCCGTGATCAACCTGACGATTAATGATGCGATCACTCCCGGGAACAGTCAGGTGCTCTCCGCTATCACTTATGTCGGCAATACGAATCCTTATATTGTTAATAGCAGTCTTTTCACGAACGGTTTTAAACCCAACAACAAGTATGTGTATACGGGCCAGGTGCAGTATCCTTGGGATCTTGTCCCGACAGCGGCGGCAGGGGGACCACAGTCAGAAGGTCCGTTCTGGACCACACCTTCAAACCCTGGCCCTGTCTCGGTATCAAATGTTACGCACTGCTCGGTTCAGATTACGGCGCAGAATTCCAGCGGTGCGGCCAATCCAGGCTATACGGAATACAGTCTCTGTGCAACGAGCGCCTGCAACTTTACGGGCCGGATCCTCTCCAATCCATCGGTGTCCGTCACAATCGCTCCGTTGAGCCCGAATACTATTTACACGCCGAATGCGACAGCACTGGTGGGGATGCAGGATGGTTCCGAAGCGGGTTGGAGCAACAGCGGGGTGACAAACGGCGCCAACTTTACGACAAAGAGCTGGGGCTCGGCCTTCACATCTAGTATCGCCAATATCACTACCACGAGCGCCGATTACACATTCAGTAGCCTGGATACCACCGGTGTCGTCAGTTACCAGGTGATGCTCAATGGCGTTGGTCAAGGGACTGTTAACGGAGTGCCGACAAGCCCGATTCATCTGGCGGGTCTTACGCCAAACAGACAATATACCGTTGCTCTTCAATTATCAGAGTCAGTGTGTGCATCACCGACGATCGGACAACTGTCTTTCACGACGACGGCAGTGGCTCCGACCAGTTTCCAGCTCTCAGTGGCTTCTGCCTATTCTCTCACCGCGAGCTGGACTGATGGCGTAAACGCGGCTGGAACGCTTTATTCCATTCAATACTGTACCGACAGCGGATTTACGCAGAACTGCAATGCGGTCCCCGCTAACAGCTCACCCGCCACATTGACTGGCTTATCGCCGGAGACTCAGTATTTTGCCCATGTCAAAGCGCTGTCGGCGGGCGGAGGGAGCGACAGCAGTTATTCCAACTCAGCGTCTGCCACAACGTTGGATTCGAATCCGACCGTATCGATCAATGCAGGTACCGTGGGCACCAATTCAGTCCCGTTGACGGCCGTCGTCTCAAAAAATGGCGGCGATCAGAATTTCACGTATTCCTGGACCGTTTTGCAGTCGCCGGGAGGAATCACGAGTTTTACTCCAAACGCCAATGCTTCGCTGGTCACGTTCAACTTTACATCGGCGGCCGGTCAATACAAGGTTCAATTGGTGGTGACCGATCATAATGGATCTGGCCCGGGCACGGGACAGGCAACGTTTACTTTTACGCCCGGACATACACCGACCTCTATCACGATCGCTCCGAGTCCGACCACTGTGGGAACTGGCGGGACCGCGAATTTCACGGCAACGGTGTACGATCAAACGCCGGCTGTCATGCCGGGGGAAGTCGTGAACTGGACTTTGGTTGAACCGGCCGCCGGCACGCTCAGCTCTGCAAGCGGGGTTGGTACGACCTTCACCGCGGGAACCATTCCGGGAACCTATCATCTCAAAGCAACCGATGGCAGCGCTACCCAGACGGCCCAAGTCACGGTCGTCCTCAACGCGATGGTCGTCTCTTGCAACAATGCCGTCCTTGGCACGGGGTCTACGGCCAACTGCACGGCGGTGGTCAACAATCCCGTTACGGGGAACCCCTTGGTTCCACAGCCGGCGATCACATGGTCCATTGACGCACCGGCGGGCGCAAACACGATAGTTGGGAGCGGAGGGACGGCCGTATTCACGGCTAATTCAGCAGGGACAGCCATTGTGCGCGCCACCAGCGCGTCGACCGGGGATACCGGATCCTTTACGATTAACGTTTCACCGACGGCGCCGCAGATCGGCAGTGTGACTCCTACCGTTTACGTAACGAGCGTGTCGATTGCGATCCAGGCGACGGTCTTTGGAAATCATCCGATGAGCTATCAGTGTGCGGCGGACCCGACCTCTCCCAGCGGTGCGATCACATTCCCGGCGGCTTCCAATACATCGACGGTTTTCGGCGCGGCCACAGGGGCCGGCTCCTTCATTGTTAACTGCACCGTTACAGACACGACCAACGGGGTGACTTCGCAAAAAGTGACACCCCTATTCTCCGTGTCTCAGGTATTGACGAGTCTTAAGGTTTGCGCGGCTGGAGATACAAAATGTTCCAGTCAGATTACTCTGCAGACGCTTCAAAACCAACAATTCAACGCGACGGGATCGGACCAGTTTGGGAACTCGATGACTGTGGGGTCGATCCGGTGGACTTCCAACGGTGGTAATGTTGCAGGGTCAGGATCCAGTATTAACTTCAGCGGCTCATCGGTCGGGCAGACAATTCGCATTACTGCGATCAGCGGCGGCGCGACAGGTTTTGTGGATGTGAACCTGATCAATTTTGATGTTTCCGGCGCTTTTGCCTACCCGGTACCTTACAAAGCCTCCTTCGGATCGGGAGTGATCAATTTTAAGAATCTGGGAACGCAGGCTAAGATCCGGATTTACACGGCCAGTGGCCGGAAGGTATTTGAGAAGGAAGTTGACAATTGCGCGACTGACGCGATTTGCTACCAATGGGACGTTAAAAATTCTTCTGGAGAAAGTCTTGCGAGCGGAGTATACTTCTATGTAATCGAATCGTCGAAAAACAAGAAAGATGGGAAGCTCATCATTATCAAGTAATCGAATTTGCATCGTTCTAGCCGGGGTCCTCTCCATCCAGTCGTTTGGTCTCAACGTGTCGGCGGAGAGCTCCCGGCCGTTTCCTGTTATAGGTTCCGTCAAAGTCACTGAAGGCCGCTGGAACGAAACCCCTGAACTTCTTGATAAGCTGGCCGATAAAGTCGACGAAGACTCGGTCCGCTTTCAGATCACCGCTTCCGCCGCCGAGCAGTATTTCTCGCTCGGGCTTCTGGACGAAAGCCGGCGCGCCTTTCAGAAACTTCTGAAAGCGAAAAAGCCCTCTCCTTCCTTGTTCATCCAGGAATCTTCGAATCTCCGTCTGGCCGAAATCGCGGTCCTGGATGAAAAAGCCGATGAGGCGCTCCGGCAGCTGGATCCTTTGCTCAACGATGGGAACCCGTATGTCGCGCAGGAAGCCGCGTTCCTGAAAGCGCGGGCCTATCTGGTGAAGCAGGACTGGTCCAAGCTGAATCTGACTCTGCGGGAGCTCGTCTCTCGGAATCCCGCTTACGCCAACGACCTGGCGATCAATCTCCTGCGCGGCGCCGCCGCTCTCGAGCAGGGCCGCCCGGATGAAGCGCTCGTCTACGTCAAAAAGTATCCGGAACAGCCCTCCGCGCTGTACTATCAATGCGTCTGCTATATCCAGAAAAAAGAATTTTCCAACGCCCTCCCGCTCTACCAACAGATCCTTCAGAAGAACTCCCACAGCGAATGGGTGGACCGCATGCGGATGGCCCTGGGCGAAGCGTTCTATGCCGCCCATGATATTCCTCTGGCCCAGGAATTCTTCAAGCCGGTGACCCGGCCGCAGGCGGACCCGGTTCTCCGGCCGCTGGCCCTGCACCGCCGTGGCTGTCTTTTCTTCGAGCAGAAGAATTTTGCCGAAGCGGATAAAATATTCACTTCTCTCCTGAAGGAATACCCGAAGCACCCGCTCAGGTCTCAGTGGACCTACCTTTACGCTTCGATCCCGATCTTCCAGAAAGATTGGAAGAAAGCGATCCAGGAGCAGAAGTTGGCGCTGGAGTTCCAGCGCGGCCTGGCACCGCGCATCCATGGCGTGGATGAGAACCAGCTGAGGCTTTCTGCGGAGTTCCGAATTCTCTGGGCGCACCTCCTCCTCAACAATTTTAATGGCGCCAAAATCCTGGCGGACAAATTTATCACGCGCTATCCGAATCAACCGATGACCGCCTACGCGTTTCTGGCCAAAGGCCTGTCTCTCTACCGGATGGGGGATTATGATCATGCCCTTGAGGTTTATCAGGACCTGCTGAATAAATTTCCCGACAGCTCGGCGACCGGCAAAGCGGTTTATTTGATGACCCTTTGCCTCCATTCTGCGCGCGATCCCTTCCGCATGGCGGGGATCTTGAATGAAGTCCACAATCGCATATCCAAGGCGACGGAGGCCAAGGGCGTGGATGAATGGACCCAGAATACGATGTACTGGATCGCCGACGCCTATTTCCAGCTGAACGATCTGGTGAGCGCTGAAAAGATCTATAAGGAATTTGTTCTGCAGGCGCCGCAAAGTCCTCTCGTGCCCTATGCGCTGGAGGCGCTGGCCGCGACCCTTTCCGCCCAGGGGCCGACCAGAGACGGGGAAGCGATCATCGCGCTTAATCAGGCGCAGCTGCGCTCTCTCGATCTCGGGAACAAGGATTTGTCTGAGCAGATCGAGGTGGAACTGGCCAAGGTGTATTACAACCAGCGGGATTTTGCCAAAGCGGCCGGGACCTGGAACCATCTGGTCACGGTGTCGACGCAGACGGCGGTCCGCACCGAAGCGATGTACCGGGAAGCGGACGCCCTGTCCCGCCAGCAGTACTACCAGGAAGCGATCAAAAAGTGGAAAATTCTCGTCCAGACCAACCGAGCGAGCCCCTGGGTGCCGGATGCGTTGATGCGCATCGGCAATACCCAGTCCGGTCTCGGGTTGTGGGCGGATGCCGCCTCGACCTTCAGCACGCTCAAACAAAGCTATTCAGGCAGCGAGCAGGCCAAGGAAGGGGCTTTCCAGCTGGTGCAATGCGCCTTTAATCAGGGGAATCTGGTCCGGGCGGTCAATGAGCTTCTGGACTTTTCCAAACTCTATCCGGACGACGCGCGTATCTCCAAGGCCGCGGATAACCTGCTGAGTTCCATGCATCAGAAAAAGACTGATATCTCCGCCGCCCAGCAGGCGCAGTTGCTTAAATTGGCTCCCGGATCGGCAGGGGGGGCCGGGATCCTCTGGGAAAAAGGCGCTTCTCTGTTTAATGAAGGCAAATATGAGCCAGCTCAGAAGCTGTTCGAGAAAATCATGCTCAGTTATCCCAATGATGAGTATGCGCCGCTGTCGTATTTCTACAACGCGGACTGCTTTTTCTGGCTGCAGAAGTGGGATGACGCGGCCAACGCCTATCAGAATTTCTACCTCTCGTTTCCAAAGCACGAGCGTGTTCCTAACGCGATGTTCCAGAAAGCGGTCTGCCTGTTCCGCAAAGGCTCCTACGACGATTCGGTTACGGACTTCAAAGCGTTTCTCGACAAGTATCCCAACCATGCTCTGGCCAAGGAATCCTGGCTGAATATCGCGCTCGCGCACAAGAAGGCCTTCCAGCTGGACCAGGCGGTGAAGGCTTACCAGTATGTGATCGACCATTACGTGGCAGATCCGAAGATCAACGCGGTCTGGCTCCAGATGGGCTCGCTCCTCGAAGTCCAGGGGAAAAGCGGGGATGCCCAGCGGACGTATGCCAAGGTCCCCGCCGGGACTCCCGAATACCCTGAGGCGCTCTACCGTCAGGCGCTTCTGGCCGAGCAGCGCAAGAACGTTCCAGAGGCCCGCGCGCTGCTTGAGCAGCTGCGCGCGATGCCGGAGAAGAAGAATGATTTCCGTTCGGCGGCCCTCATTAAGCTGAGCGAATACTACGAAGGGGAAGCCGCTCCGCCCGCCAAACTCAAAGCGCTCTACCTGGACCTGCAGAGCTCGACGAAAGATCCCGAAGTTGCTAAACAGGCGGGCCTGCGCTTGAAGGAACTGCAATGAGCCGACGGTATCTCTTCATGACGGGATTGCTGATGCTGGTTCTTTCCACAGGAAGGGCGGATATCTCCGCTCCTGCCGGCGCCAGCAAGTCGGTAACACCGGATGACCTTGAAATCCAGATCAAGGGACAGTTCAAAGGCCGACTTCTGGTGAAACGCATTGTCGCTCCGGTGAGCATGAATCTGGAAAAATTGCAGGATTTTCCGGAAGATCCTTCTCAGAAAATCCTCCTGGATCCGCTCCCGATATCACAGAGCGGTGATTTTAACTCGCGCGGCGAAATCAAGGGGCATCTTGCTTTTGCCCCATGGATTCCCGCGATTCCGGAGCCGCCGTTTTTAAGAATGACGCCGCCCAAGCTGGATTCGAAGGCTCCGCCGTTGGAGTCCTGGATGTTTGAAGTGTTCAATCCCCAGGGCCAGACGATTTTCCGGCAAAGGGGAACCAACGGCCTCCCGGACGAATTCATCTGGGAAGGCAAGGATTCGGAAAAGGACTTTGCGGTTGTTGACCGGCTCTACAGCGCTCAGCTGACGCTGGTCGATGCCCAGGAAAAAGCGACCGTGATCAGCGGGAACAGCATTGTGCTGCCGGGCATGATCTACGGTTCTGCGGAGTCGGAGACGGTGGAGTTCTCTCTGGCAAGGCTGTTCGGCAAGGACAAAGCGGATATTTCTCCGGAGGGTGTCGTGATGATGGCCAAATTCTGCGAGAGGGTGCGCGAGCTCGGTTTGACAAAAATGCATCTCAGGATTTCCGGGTCAGACGTTGCGTTGTCCGCCCAGCGTGAGACGGTCCTGTCCGGGGCGCTTGAGAAGGCCCTGGTCCTGGTCCCGGGGTCCGTTGAGCATGACCACTCCAATCCGGGCCCGCGAGGAGAGATCGCCGTGTTCTGGCTCAAAGCAGGGGCGAACCGATGAAACGTTTTCTTGCCATGACAGCTATCATCGTGCTGAGTTGCCCGTTCCAAACAGGGGCGGCGGGGCCTCCGGGAGGATTTTTTGATCGTGGGGCTGAACTCTACAAGTCCGGTCGCAACAGCGATGCGGTTGACGCGTTCGATCAGGCGATAAAGCATAAGGAGCGGGTTCAGGATGCCCAGGAATACATTGACCGCATCCGCAAGGAAACGGTCGAACGGATCCGGAACAAAGCTCTGACAGGGGTCAATAAGGCGAACTGGCAAAGCAAGTATTACTTTATGAATGAGATTGACCGCCGAATCCACGTGGGCATTTCTATCCAGGAAGTCTTCGAGCGCGACAGCCTTAATTTCCGTCCTGGAGCGATCGATGCGCTCAATCAGCTCGCCGTGGCTTTTGCGAAAGCAGAAACGGCCCAATTTGAGATTGAATTGATTAATGAAACGAATATGGATTCTGCAGCAAAACCGACGCTTTCCGCCCAGCAGTTGAATACTGTGTTTTCTTATTTGTCTCTTGCCGCGCGCGACGTTCTCCCGAAATTCTAGAATAGACCTGTGAGGCCCTTGTCGTTACCCCGGCGTAAGCCGCCCAGTGCGATCATTATATTCTGGATTCCGGCTTTCGCCGGAATGACGGCATTTTTTGGTTGCGTTACGGCTCCTTCGAAACTGGCACCGCCTGTTGTCTCCGCGCCTTCCGTTCCCGTGACTCGCTACTCGGCTCTCGTTCGTCTTGGGCCTGAGGAAATTCCGCATTTTGCAGACGATCTGGATGCGGCGTCGCTCCGTGCGGCCGCTCTCCAGAGTTTTTCGTATTATCAGAGTCTTTCGGACAACCAACTCTTCGTTCTGGGAAACGACAGCTACACGGCCAGAGATCTCTCGGAATCGATGGCGTCTCTTGCAGGCCTGCTCCGGCCTCCGTCATCCAACTGGATCGCTCGCCTGCAAGACTCGTATATCGTTTACGAATCCATCGGTGTTGATCCATCCAGGACCGTTATTTTCTCCTCTTACTATGAGCCCTCGATCCCCGCCCGGCTCGTTAAAAACTCGATCTACCGCTATCCGCTTTATGCCCGCCCGCCCGATCTCGTGGACGTGGACCTCGCTCTTTTTGATCCGGCATACCAGGGCGCGCACATTTCCGGCCGCCGGGAAGGCAACAATCTCGTTCCGTATCCCGCGCGCGCGGACATCGATTCGAAGAATGCGCTCAAAGGACAAGGCTTGGAACTGGCCTGGGCAAAAGATCCTGCCGATATCCTGGATCTTCAGATCGAAGGTTCCGGCTGGCTGGATTTAGGCAAGGGAAAGAGTCTCCGGATCCGCTACGATGGCAACAACGGCAGAAAGTACCGGTCCGTCGGGCAATCCCTCATCTCCACCGGAAAGATCCCCGCTCATAATTTTAACCGGAAGGTTTACCTCGGTTATTTGGCCAGCCACCCTCAAGAACGGCAAAGCCTGTTGAACGTCAATGAACGCTATATTTTTTTCCGCGTCGATACGAGCACTGCGAGCGCCTATGCGTATGGAAATATCGGAGTGCCGCTCACGTCGGGCCGCTCCATCGCGACCGACCCGAAGTTGTTCCCCAAAGGCGCGTTGGCCTGGATTGATACAGGGACGATGAAGCGCTTCATGGTGAACCAGGACGAGGGAGGGGCTATCCAAGGTCCCGGTCGAGTAGATATCTTTGCCGGGCATGGTCCTGACGCGAAGATATTCGCGACCCAACTCTGGAACAAAGGGAAGCTTTACTTCCTGGTCAAGAAGAAAAGCTGACGAAGTGGGCGAGGTCCTGGAAATAACGCAGGATGCCGTCTCTCCCGTAGTGGGCGTTGCGGCGGCTGGTGGAGGGGATGGCGTAAAGCCGTGTTTTTCCGATACGTTCAGTAAGAGGCCCTGCCGTCACATGCCTGCCTACGAACGCGGTAGCTCCCAACAGCCCGACAAAACACACCACTTTGGGCGAGTAGGTCTCGATCTTCTTTGAGGTCAGTCGGGCTCCCTCGTCGAATTCATCCTGCGTCAGATCGCCGGAGCTGTTGGTGGGGCGCTTAACGACATCCGTAATGCCAATTCCGTATTTGAGAAGTTCCGCATCGTTTTCCGGTCCCATCGGCTTCGGAACCAGTCCCGAATTGGAGAACGCCCACCAGAAGAGATTCCCCGGCCGTGCGTAGTAATGGCCCACCTGAGCGGAATAAGTTCCAGGATTGATTCCGATGATGACCAGTTTAAGGCCTGACTGAAGGTAATCCGGCAGAGTTTGCCCTGGCGCCAGAGGAGGAAGGTCAACGAGCGGCATGGCTCATTATACTCCTCGCCAGGGCCGTCGCCGCATCGGTTTTGGGAACGACGCGATTGATTGGCATCGGAGATAAGGCCTCAAAAAAACCTTCCCGGAACCAGGGATCGGAGAGGAGGCTGCCCGCCCCGCAGACGCAGATCTGTTTGAAATCAAGCCGTATGACCAGCTCCCGGACAAGGTTCGCCAGTTCCGTCTGAGCGGCCTGGATGATCGCCAGGGCCAGCGGATCGTTTTTGAGCGCCAGATCGCGGACTCTGGGAGCCATCGCGGCGACTTCGCGAACGGGTCGAGAGGCCCTGGCGTCTTGCCCGGTGCGCAGGAGCCATTCTTTCGCGATCCAGTAACCTGATCCTTCGTCGCCCTTCTCCGCGCCCAGCCCTCCTGCCCGGGCGATCGTCCCATCGGTTTTCCGGCCGAACGCGATCGATCCTGTCCCCGAAATCACGAGGATTCCTTCCTGCCGGAAGGCCGCCAGCCAGGCGGCTTCGACGTCCGACATGACCACGATCTTTTTGGCCAGTCCGCGAAGCGCGCGTTTCATCGCCCGGCGTTTTCCCGGTTTCCAGACGCCGCGTGATCCGACGCCCAGCCCATCCAACCGGCCACGAAAGCGGCGTAAATGTTTTTTTAGAAAGCCAGGGAGTTTCTCGACGGTAGGAGAAGGTTTTTTCAGGGCCCAAACGCGCCGGCCGCTGGCATCGAGTCCAATCATTCGGATCCAGGTGCCTCCATTATCGACACCGACTGCTATCGGTTCGGCCATAAACTTATTGAGCGGGAACGGCGGCGGGGGAAAAGAGCTTCCGAAGGACTGCTTGAATGTCGCAAACGCGAAAGCCGTAGTTGGTCAGGCATAGAACGCCTTCTTTCACGTACTCCGCATCATAGGCATCCCGAAGCATTACGACAGCCAATTGTCTGGAGGCCGTCTGGATTGTCTCGAGAAGCTGCTTCTGGGACGGATAGATATGGGCGTCAAAGAGGAATAAGACCGTCTGGTCGGCGCTTGCGGCGGCTGCCGCGGCACTGGAGAGATCGTTCGTTGTGCTTCCGATATCGTACAAGTAGGGCGCACTACGCTGAGCCCCTACGCCTTTCAATATCTCGTCCAGCCAGCCGGTTTCATCCATCTGCTCGGTTTCGATCATGATTTTGTCAGCCAATTTGGATAGCCGGGGGAAAATAACACAGGTCGATCCAGCGGAGGAAAGCGCCGGGCCTTCCTTGAGCGTGGAAACGGAAAGATCGCAAATCGTTTTGACTAATGTCTGAGCATCGTCCATTTCTTTTTTGGCCCGCGACGGTGTGGCCGGCCGCGCGCTGAACCGTTCCTGCCGGTGACTTCTAAGCATGTCGATCCTCTGCAGGCTTTCATCCAATTCCTTTTTCGGCAGACGGTTCGATTTGTAGGCGTCCAGGAGCGCGTGGAAAACTTCCTTCTGCGCGGCGACGTCATGGCAGGAGAGCAGCATATCATGGCCGGCTTCCGCCGCTTTCACCGCGGCTTCTCCGACGGAACAGATGTCGTGGATAGCTCCCATTTCGAGGTCGTCGGAAAAGATCACGCCCTTGTAGCCTGTCCCCTTGCGCAGATAGTCATAGACGATCTTGCGCGAGAAGGTCGCGGGTGTCCGGGGCGTCGCATCCAGATTCGGATACAGCGGGTGGGAGGTCATGATGGAATGGACGGCCGTACGCATGGCTCTCGAGAAAGGGACGAGATGGATTTTTTCCATGTCCTGCCAGGTCGTCTGAATGACCGGAAGCTTCAAGTGCGGATCCAGCATGGCCGGGCCCAGCCCGGGAAAGTGCTTGGCGCAGGCGGAGACGCCTTCCACCTGCATCGCGGACAGGCGCGCCGCGCCCATTTTGGCGACCAGATCGGGGTCGGCGCCATACGCGCGGATCCCGATATTCGGGCTGTAGGCTTCCGTCAGAACATCGAGGACAGGCGCGAAATTGACATCAATCCCGAGCCGGCGCAGTTCGCGCCCTTCCTGTTCGCCCTGCTGGCGGGCGAGCTGCGTATTCCCTGTTCTGCCAAGGGCTTGATTGGAGGGGAAAACCGTAACGCCGTCGCGGAACATGACCACCCGGCCGCCTTCATGATCGCAGGTCACGAGGAGCCTTCGCCCGAGCGCATTTTCCAGGTCGGAGATGAGCTTGCGCAGCTGGTCCGGGGACTCGAAATTAATACGGTACAGGATCAGACCGCCCGCATGGGTGTCTTGAAAATGCCGGACGATCTCCGGCGTAATGATTGTGCCGGGGATTCCGAAAACAAGCCGAGAACCGATGAGTTCTTCGAGGGTCATATTTTTGTCCGTCATCCCCCGCGGTTTCTGGCGGGGGAACCATCCTTATTTGTATCTGGATCCCCGACAGAGGCATTCGGGGATGACCCCCCAAGGGTCTGGGGGGTCAATTATACAGGAGAAACGGCTTTCTCTCGCGCGTGAATGCGGTCACATCGGCCTGCCATTCCGGTTCCAAATCCCGCACGGGTCGGCCGGATTCGATCGTCTTGCGAATCATGTCTGTCCCGCAAAGAATATCGAAGGGAAGCTTTTCCGTTTCATATTCGTACGGGGGGCTTCGCCAGGCGAAGCGCGGCTGATAGAGATCGAAACAGCGCTGGATCAGCGTCAAGGTGGTCAAAAATGGCTTCAAGAGCTTTCGATCCTGCACGTGCATCTGAACTCCTCCACAGGACTGGCCCTGGAATTTGTGAAACGTCGGTTCAAACCGGCAGGAGCGAAACGTGACTCCCGGCAATTCTTCCCGGTTCAGGAATCCGGCCAGCTGCTCCGGGTTTACGAACGGCGCTCCGACGATTTCAAAGGGACGCGTCGTCCCGCGGCCCTCAGACATGTTCGTTCCTTCAATGAGGCAGCCGCCCGGGTAAACCACCGCCGTATCGACGGTCGGCATGTTGGGCGAAGGCAGGACCCAGGGAAGGCCGGTTTCTTCAAAGAACATCCGTCGTTTCCAGCCTTTCATCCTGACCACCTCAAGATCGGCTCCAAGTGTAAACCGGTCATTCAACCAGAGTGCGATTTCTCCGATCGTCAGGCCATGCCGGACCGGCACGGGGTAAAGCCCGACAAAGGATGCAAAGTTCAGGTCGAGAATCGGTCCTTCCATCTGGATTCCATTGATCGGGTTCGGCCTGTCCAGGACGATGAATTTCTTATGGTGCCTGGCGCAGGCCTGCATGACCAGGGCCATCGTCCAGATAAAAGTGTAGTAGCGGCTGCCGACGTCCTGAAGATCGCAGAGGAGTACGTCAATGCCCTGCAACATTTCTGCGGAGGGCGCTCTCTGGTTCCCGTAGAGGCTGAAGATCGGGACGTTGAGTCCAGGCTCATCCGTCGAATCGATCGGGATCTGGTCCTGGGCTGTTCCCCAGAGGCCGTGTTCCGGAGCAAACAGCGCGGTGATACGGATCTTTCGCTCGTGAAGGAGAGAGATCACGTGCCTGAGTCGTGAGTTCACCGACGCCTGGTGGCTCAGGATACCGACGCGTGCTCCTTTGAACTCCTTTAAAGCGCCGCTCAGGAGGACATCCAGACCTGTTTGTACTCTGGCGGCAGGGATCGGGGGCAACTTCACCTTCGCATTCCTTTCTTGCTATGGCGGCGATGGCCACCGGCAATACGATCGGCATTAGCCGATCGTGCCGGAGGTGTCAGTACTTGACGCCCGCCTTTATACCGACCGAGAAGAGATCCGCGGAGGTGCGGAGGTCCGTCTGGAGGGAGGCCGCCGCGCCGGCAGAGGTCATCGCGAAATGCTGCACCGGGGATCCCTCGTATCGGGCCTCGATCCCGATAAGCAGCCGATCGCTGAGGAGGACGTCAAGTCCCAGCCCGCCGGCGTAGCCGAGGGTGCTCTTCGACTGGTCGACGAATGTTCTTGCCTCGGAGGTTCCCGTATCGTCCCAGGAGGAGGCCGGCAAAGCCGTGACTGTCAGAGAATTTTGAACCCATCCCAGTCCGGCGATCGCATAGGGTACAAAACGCGCGTTGGCGCCAAAATCCATCCGGCCGAGAAGCAGCGAGGACGTTTTCTTGGATGAGACCGTTGAGACTTTGTTGAGGATAAAAGTTGAAGATTGATTGTCTTCCGAACTGAAATGCCCGAACCCGAAGCCGAGATAGAAGCTGTTGCTGACATGATGCAGCCCGTCTGCCGACCAGGACGTCCCTCGTAAGCCGTCCTGCTCGGTGCTGCCCTGAGCCTGAACGGAGCCCAGCGGCGTGCTGCGGCCCCAATTAAAATCAATCTGGTTGGTGGTGGCGAAGACCGGGGTGCTGAATAACAGAATGACCGTGAGAAGTCTTTTCATGAATAACCAAAATTCATCTTTTATCCTACTATTTTATCGATTGAAGGATTCAGCTGATCTGCCCGTGGGTCAGATCAGGACAGCCGCGAGAACGGCGAAGACCAGCGAAAGATAAACTTCCGACCAGCCCAGGGTGGGGATGTCGGTAGCCACGGATACAGGGATCTTCCGTCGGAAAAATGGGCGCAATAGAAGCGGGACCAGCGCCAGGAGCGCCGGGCGATACCGGGGCGTCAGGACCGATATCATCAGAGCCCCCGCCAGCCCGACCCAGCAGGTGACCAGGCGTTCGATATTTCTTTCATCGACGAGGGACTCTTCCGCCATATGACGGTTCACTCGGAAGCGCGCCAGACGGACGCGGATATCCGCGATGGAGACGGAGAAATAAACGGCGCAGAGCGTCCATAGAACGGCCGCTGTTTGATCGATCCTCCCGGTCCCGACGTAGTAGGCGCTCGGCGCCAGGAGGCTGAGAACCCACACTTCGGTCAGCTCGCTCAGAAATGGATATCGGTTCCGGCTGGAAGCAAGGTACACTTCGCTCCAGATGAGCCCGGCGGCCACCGCAGATACGAAAATCAGATAGAGGTGCCCCATCCAGAGCAGCGGAATTCCGCAAGACACCATAAGGGTTAAGCAGAGAGCGAAAGCCCGGCCCGGCCATAACGTATGGATGGCGTCCAGAGGTTCACGGCTGAAGGCTCGCAGCCAGTGCAGCGCCGGCCGCCGCATCAGAAAAACGCCCAGCGTGCTTAAGGCGAGAAGCGCCTGGGCCGGCCAGCCATTCCGGCTGACGGTCGCTCCGAGCATCAAGGGGATAAGAAAAAGTCCCCAGGCTCCATGTTCGACGGGAGCGATCTCTCTCCAGAGGGTTCGCAGATTTTGCCTCATTTGTTCTGATCGTAGCTCGCGTTTTCCAGGCTGTGCATGATGGTCATCATATACAGTTGCCTGGCAGGAACATAGACTGAGGATATGCCGCTTTCCGTCCTCGAAAAGGATGTCTACCAACGCCAGATGATGCTGGACGGATGGGGAGAAAAAGTTCAGGAAAGGTTAAAAGATTCCACCGTATTTGTGGCCGGGGCGGGCGGTCTTGGTTCTCCGGCCTCGATCTACCTGGCTGTCGCGGGGATCGGTCAGCTGAGACTCTGCGATTTTGACCACCCGGACTGGAGCAATTTAAACCGCCAGATCCTGCACGATTCGTCGCGGATCGGCATCAATAAAGCCGTTTCTGGAAAAAAGACTCTGGAAAAATTGAATGGTCTTATCCGTGTGACGGCATTCCCCGAGAAAATTACCGCCGAATCTGTTGATCGCCTGGTGGGGGAATCAGATGTCATTCTGGACTGTATGGACAATTTCGAGACCCGGTACGTGCTGAATGATTGCGCGATGCGGCTGGGAATTCCCTTGATTCACGCCAGTGTTCGAGGGATGGAAGGCCGCCTGACTTTTCTTCTGCCGCCGGAAACGCCCTGTCTTCGCTGCATCATTCCGGAAGCCCCTCCGCGTGAAGTGTTCCCGATTATCGGCGCGACTCCCGGCGTGATCGGAAGTCTTCAGGCCATGGAAGCGATTAAATATCTTTCCGGTGTCGGGCAATTATTGAAGGGAAAGCTAATGGTGTGGGATGGGGGGACTTCAGAATTTACGACGATGAAGCTTCAGCGTGATCCGGAATGCCTCGCCTGCAGCGGGAACCCATCGCCCGATCCGGATCCTGCGACCCGATTAAACGCCTCTCGATAATCACCTATCGTATAAATTCTCGGGCACATCGCGTGGGCGGCTCCATAGAGCCGGAGGGCCTGTTTGGTGTTCCCCATCGCTTCATACATTTCACCTTTACGCAAGACTGCAAGCGCGTTGCTTGGATCAATGCGCAACTGCCTGTCCGATTCTTCAATCAGGCGCCAATAGCGCTCATGGCTCGCGGACCGGTCTTTAGAAACCCGGGTCTTCCGGCGTGCGATATGCGTTGCCAGTATGACAGATCCCAGTGAATACAATCCCATAATCAGATTTGGATCTATTCCCATGGCTATATAGTGCCTCTTTAACGGCCAGGGAGCCATAGGACGGAGGTCCAAAAGGCTGAGACCTTTGTCCCCATGGAATTCCTGGGCCGTTATCGGACAGTCCATCGTCTGGGTACCGTTTTGTAGGCTGGCTGCGCCTGTGGCGCAGGGACACCATATTGCTGGGCGGCTGCTCGATTGAGCATTTGCTCTAATAATTCAACTCGTTTTTGCAATTCCCAGATCCGCCTGTCCCTGTCCTCTATGCTTTGCCTGGCGATGTCCAGTTGGTTTGCCAGGACTTCGTCTAATGCTCGATTGATGTCCATTGTCATTCATCCTTCCGACCCCAGTTCCCGACCCCCATTCCCCCAAAAACAAAAAAACCCATCCTTTGGGAGGATGGGTGCCTTGGGAGTCTGGATGTCTAGTTGTCTGGTTCGGCTAGTTCTCCAAATCCGAAAGCACCCTGCCCGCGTACGTCGTCTTAGACCAACGGCATACCGGTTTGGCAAGATGCATCGAAATGAAGAACTCTCTTTTCATCGACTCAATAATATCAGAATCCGTCGATAATTTCAAGGGCGCGAATGGGGAGATCGTGGGATGTTGATTTTGGTGTGTTTTTTTGCCTTGAATCTATTCCTATCATCCGTTATACCTGATCAGATGAGGAGCGTAACGGCATGACTGACACGATTCTGATTATTGATGATGACCCGGACATCGTCCGCCTCCTCGAACAGGATATGAGGGATGAAGGATACGCTGTCGTCTCCGGGCATGACGGCCAGATGGCACTCAACTTGGCCCGTACTCACCGGCCCAGCCTGATTATCATGGATGTCCAGATGCCCATGACGAATGGGTTCAAGGCACTGGAATTTCTGCGAAAATCGGTCGAGACCAAAGGCATCCCTGTTATATTTCTCAGCGGTGCCCAGTCAGACATGATTTATCCTGCGATCGCCAACGCCCAGCGAGTTTCCTTTATCAAAAAACCGATCGATCTCGAGCAGATCAACTCCCTGGTTAGCCAACTCATCGATAAGTACCGCAACATCACCTGACCTGCTAAAATAAAGCCGTGATAATTGATCAATCCCTCGTTAAGGAATTGGATGTTATCGCCGAGCCAGGCACGCTTTTAGGAGAACTTCAAAAGCGATTTGGCAGCCGAATGGCGATCGACACGATGGATGACTGGGTGACAGGCCTTCGCAGGGATCAGTCCTCGTCCCGAGCTCAGCTTCCGCGGGTGGAAATCATCCCGCGACCCTCACCCCCAGCCCCTCTCCCTCATAAGGAATGCGGGCTGCCCCTGCCGGGACCGCCAAACGCGTGACTCATCCTTTCCTGGACACAGCCCGGGCGCTGGCCTGTGAAGCGGCGGCCAGGCTGATGGAGCTTCGCCTGACTCCCTTGGTCAAAGAACGCAAAGCGGACCATTCGCTCGTCACGAATGCCGATCATGCCGCGGACCTCATTTTGCGGCGCGGGTTGCGCGCGGCTTTCCCTGGCCATGCCATATTGACTGAAGAAAGCGGACTGGACGGCCCGGCGGACGCGGAATATCTTTGGCTGGTGGATCCGCTGGATGGCACAAAAGCTTATGCGGCTGGAGTTACGGGATTCAGCGTCATGGTCGGCCTTCTGAAGGCGGGAGAACCCTTCGCGGGAGTGGTGATCGATCCGCTCGAAGGCCACGGCTATGAGGCGATGAAAGGGATGGGCGCCTACCATACATTTCAGGATGTGAAGACGCAGGTGCATGTCTCGGCGCGCCGAGAGTGGGAAACCATGCCCGTCATTACATCAACAGGATTTCCAGAGCGCCTGGAGAAACCCCTGCGATCTCTTTTCCCGGGGCCCTGGATTCCGGCTGTTAATAGTGTCGGCGTTAAAGTGGGCTACCTGGTGCGTCAGCTGGCCGATATATATATCAACCACCACCGCGTTCACTATTGGGATACCTGCGCTCCGCAGATTATCCTTGAAGAAGCCGGGGGTGTCATGACCCATCTTGACGGTCAACCGCTGCGCTATGCGCTGGGCCAGGGGACATACCGCCACAGAGGGGCGACCGTGGCGACCCATCGGACGCGTCATGAGGATGTACTTTCGGTTCTGCGGGGCGTTATGCCGCCTGAGTCATCGGGATGACCATCGGCGGCCTCGGCGGGATCTTCTGATTGATGATCTCGAAAAGGGGAGCGAGGGCATAGGGTTTGACCAGAAAAGCTTGAGCGCCGTGTTCCATGGCTTCCTGCATACGCGCGGAGTCTTCCGAATTACTCTCCACGATAAGCGAAGCGAGCGGGCACTGTTCCCTGCACGTATCGATCATCTCGCAGGCCTGGGAACCGGCCACGTCCAGGTCGAGAATGATGACCGTGGGTTGGAACGTCGAGAATATGGAAATGGCGATCTCGGGGCTGGGGAACGTCCAGGTGATAAATCCACGATCTTCGAAAGCATGTCGGAGCGTGGTGCGAAGGTCTGGGTTGTTTTCAACGATCATCACGGATGTCGGTTTCATGGGTCCTTCTCCCTCCTGTGTCTTGATTCAGACCCCGCACGCCTGTTTGCTTTAATGTGCACCCATATCCGAAAAATCGATAGGTCCAAAAATAAATGGGTCTAATTTGTGATTTTTGTGAGCCTGCCTGCCGGCATGCAGGGTGGGCCATTTCACCCAACTCAGCGAAAATTGATATCCTGACTTCGAAATGCCTCCGATAAACTACGCGGCACTATCGACGGAACGGATTCATCGCGGTTCCCGGTCCCTGGATCGGCTCTCCCCTTCCCAGATTGTCCGCTTGATGAATCGGGAAGACCGGAAAGTCCTGGTCGCCATCGATGAAGCCCGTCCCCGTATCGCCCGGGCCATAGGGCTCATCTCCAATGCCTTCCGGCAAGGTGGACGCCTGGTTTTTGTGGGGGCTGGAACGAGTGGCCGGCTGGGGGTCCTCGAAGCCGCGGAGTGCCCGCCAACCTTTAACACGAAGCCTGGCCAGGTGCTGGCCATTATGGCAGGAGGAAAACAGGCTGTTTTTAAGTCCAAGGAGGGCGCTGAAGATTCGGTATCCGAGGCCGATGCGGCGGTCACCAAACAGGTCCGGAAAGGAGATGTGGTCGTAGGGGTGGCGGCCAGCGGCGTGACGCCGTTTGTCCATTCAGCCCTGCGTTCTGCCCTCAGGCGAAAAGCCCATACCGTCTTGGTGACCTGTAACCCAAATTCTTACAGAGTTGCCGAGGTGACAATCGTCCTGAGGACGGGGCCAGAGGTTCTCTCCGGCTCAACCCGTCTCAAGGCCGGAACGGCCTGCAAAATGGTTTTAAACATGCTCACGACGGCGAGCATGGTTCAGATCGGGAAAGTTTATGGGAACCGCATGGTGGACGTGCAGCCGAAATCCCGGAAGCTGGTGGAACGCGGTGTCCGCCTGATCCGCGACCTCGGTCCTGTTGATGAAGCCGCCGCCCGGCGTCTCTTGAACAAAGCGCGTGGGCATGTTAAAACAGCTATCGTCATGGCGCGTATGAATATGACTTACCGTGAGGCAGAACAAGCGCTCAAACGCGCGGATGGATTCCTGGGGAAAATATTTAAGGAGCCCGCTTCGTGAAATTGTCTGCTGTTCAGGAGCTGGGTGCTTTAAACCTGTTGAAGGGGCTGCCGCTTTTTGCTGCATGTCCGGAAGCGCCCTTGCAGGCCATCGTCAGATTCCTGGACGCGAAGGAAGTCTCGTCCGGTAAAGTCTTCCTGATGGATCAGGAGATCGCGCGGACACTCTATATCCTCGTCAAGGGATCGGTGGGCGTGTGGAAGCGCATCGGTGGGGAGAAAAAGCAGCTGGCGACGCTCAAGGCGCCAGATTTCTTTGGTGAACGGTCGATGCTTGAAGAGGCCCCCGCGTCGGCTCTCGTGAAGTCTGAGGGGGCCTGTCAGGTGTACGTGCTGGAACGTTCCCAATTCGACCTGGTGGCGGCTCAGTTCCCCGGCATCCTTGAACCGATCCGTAAAAATATGGCCGATGTTCGCTTGAAACGAATCGGCCCTACGCCCCCGCCACCGCCGGCGGCGGATCCATCCTAGGCCCCAGAAAATACCCGATCGCAAAGGTTCCGGCCGTCCCGATCAGCAGGAGCCAGGTCCAGCCCAGCGGGATCTTTCCCATCTCGGATAAAACCAGGAGGATGGCATTCACCACGGCCATCAAGGTCATCCCCAGAATATTCGCGCGGTTGCTGGGCCGTTTCGTCAGAAATCCGAGCAGAAACACACCCAGGAGCGAACCGAACGTGACTCCTCCGATCTTAAAGGCCAGCCAGAGGAACTTCTGATAGAAGCTAAATCCATAAGCGATGAGCGCCAGAAAAACGGCGAAAACACCCACACAAACCCGCGAGATACGCAAGTAATAGGCTTCGGAGTCTTGTGGATGGATCAGGGGCTTATAAATATCCGTGACGAAAGAAGTCGTGAGCGACGCCAATGGCGTATCCATGCTGGCTAAACCGATCATCCCGAGCAAAAGCCCCCGTAGCAGGACCGGCATGGAGTTACCGATGAAATGCGGGAAAATCTTGTCCAGTTTCGCTGGTAAAGGCAGGGACGGATGCGTTGAGTAGAAGGAATACAGCGACGTTCCGACGGCCAGGTAGATCAAGAGCACGATTCCGGACGCGATCGGCGTCATCACCATCGCCTTCTGGCTCTTGGGGCGCGTTTCGACCGTCAGCAGACGGGACATGAGCTCCTGGTCCGTCCCGAAGGCTGCCATCGAACCAAAAAAGCCGTTCGCCACGGCGATCCAGACTATATTGGGATCTTTAAAAAAGTTCTTAAAAAATCCGGGATCACTCCAGCTCGGACCCCAATCCCAGACGTGCAGTTTTCCCGCCGCTGAGGCCGCATGGATGAGTTCCGGAAATCCTCCCGGAATATGAAGCGCGATATAAGCGATCGTGATCAGGCCGCAAACGATATAGGTCAAGGTCTGGAAGGTCCCGGTCCAGATGGTGGACTTCATTCCGCCATACACCACGTAGGCGACGTTGATGCTCAGAAACAGAAGAATGGCCGGCATGATCGGCCATCCGAGGAGCACGCTGAGCGCCAGCGCCGCCACCATGAAGCGGACTCCGGAGCCGAGGAGACGCGTGATGAAGAAAAAAACCGTCGCGGTGCGCTGGGTGGCGGCGCCAAACCGGTGCAGCAGAAATTCATAGATTGTCGTGCAGTTGTAGTGGTAAAAAGCCGGAATAAAAAGGTAGGCGATGACAAAGCGGGCGGCCGTCGAACCGATAAAAAACTGAGCATATTGCCAGTTTTCCATGAACGCCGTGGCTGGTACGGAGATCAGCGTGACAGCGCTCACTTCCGTGGCAACAAAGGCCAGACAGGCCGCCCACCAGGGGATCTGTCGGCGGGCCAGAAAGAAATCTTTGGTGGTGGCCTGGCTTCCGCCTTTCCAGTATCCGAGGCCAAGCATGGCGGCTAAAAGGAGCCCGAGAATCAGGAAATCGGGCCACGTTAAAAGTGTTTCCATCACGAACAGTACGGTAGCATTTTTGTTTCTAGCTATAATCATAGGCAATGAAATCCTTGTTTCAGGTGTTTTGCTTACTGTGTCTGGTTCTTCCCCTGCAGGCGGCGGATAATCCAGTTCAGCCGCCGGTTCTTTTGGGGATCGATGTGCTGGAACAGCAGGGTTATGCGCTTCTCCAGGGCAAGCAGGTCGGCCTGATCACCAATCATACGGGTGTGGATTCTTCCGGCCGAAGCACGGCGGATCTACTCGCGAAAGCACCGGGAGTGAAGCTCGTGGCCCTCTTTTCTCCTGAGCATGGTATACGCGGAAAGCGGGTGGCGGGTGAGCCCATCGGGGACACGATCGATCCTCATCTTCATCTGCCGGTTTACAGCCTATACGGATCAGTACAAAAGCCGACACCAGAAATGCTCAATGCCATCGATGTCCTTGTTTTTGATATGCAGGACGTCGGCGCGCGATTCTATACCTACCTGACGACCATGGGGATGGCCATGGAAGCCGCCGGGCAGAGAAAAATTCCCTTCATGGTTCTGGACCGACCTGATCCTTCCGGGGGGGCCGTTATCGAAGGACAAGTGCTTGATCCTCGAATTCATCACTTTACGGCCTACTATCAGATTCCGGTCCGGCATGGTCTTACGGCGGGCGAACTGGCTCAGTGGTATAACCAGACCCAGAAGCTGAGTGTCCAGTTAACCGTGATCGGCCTCAAGAACTGGAAGCGCGAAATGCTCTGGGAGGATACGGAGTTGCCCTTCCTGCCTCCTTCGCCAAATATCAGGACTCCCACGGAGGCCCTGCTCTATTCCGGCCTGGGGATGTTCGAAGCGACGAATATCTCGGTAGGCCGCGGGACGGAAACTCCTTTCGAGCTCATCGGAGCGCCCTGGATGGACAGCGCCCTTCTCTCTGACCGGTTGAATGCGCTCCGCCTTCCGGGTTTCAAGTTCAAGGCCGTGACCTTTGTTCCCGCGGGCGATGTTTATGCAGGGCAGCCATGTTCCGGTGTGCGAATTAAAGTGACGGACCCCGGGGCTATTCGTCCGATAGATCTCTTTGTCCAGGTCTCCTGCCTTGTCCGGGAGCTGTGGCCCAAGGATTTCCAGCCGCGCTGGGAAGAAGTCGCCCGCGTGACCGGTTCACAGGACTTCGAGCACATGTACGAGGCGAATAAACCGGCCGCAGAGATCCTGGACGTCTTTCACAAAAGCGCGGAGCAGTTTGCCAAAGACCGGCAGCCATATTTGTTGTATTGATCACCCTCATCCCCCAGCCCCTTCTCCCTTAAGTATGGAGAAGGGGAGAGTACCCTCTCCCTACTTAAGGGAGAGGGTGGCGAAGCCGGGTGAGGGTGGAAAGGTTCTTCTACGTCAATCTACTTAAAGCAATTAGCCCTTGGTCCCATGCAGAATTTTGTCTACCTCGTCGGTGACCCGCTGACGAAAGAGGCGGCGGTCGTCGATCCCGCCTGGAATGTGCCGGCCATCCTCAAAGAAGCGCAGGAAGACGGCTACCGCATCACGCATGTTCTGCTTTCTCATGGTCACTATGACCATATCAACGGCGTGGAAGAGATCGTCGAAAAGACGGACGCCACCGTCTGCGCGGAGAAGGGGGAGCTGGAAGAGTTTATCTATGAAGGCGCCGGAGGAATGGTCATCCCCCGATCAAGCCTGAAGAAGACGTCCGTGGCTGAAGAGGTGCGTGTGGGGAAGCTTGATATCCAGATGATTCACACCCCCGGCCATACACCCGGCTGCCGCTGCATGCTGATCCGGCCCGATACGGGGGGGCCGGCCGAGGCGCTCATGACCGGCGATACGCTCTTTGTCGGCACTATCGGCCGCTGCGATTTTCCCTATTCGAGCCCTCGAGGCCATTTTCAGAGCCTGGGTAAATTAAAGAAGTTGCCGGATGAAACCGTCTTCTATCCCGGGCACGACTATGGCGGGGCGAAATCCAATACAATCGGACGCGAAAAGAAAACAAATCCATTTTTGATGGCCAAAGATATTGAGGATTTTCTCCACCTTGTGCATCGATAAATCCGCAGGGGCGGACCTTGTGTCCGCCCGCAATCGGATGAAATTTCGGGCAGGCACAAGGCCTGCCCCTACAATGACATGAAGTTATCATTAAAACGAAATCTTGACGCGTATGCCCGATCGCTCGGGTTTGAACGGATGGGTATTACCTCCGCGGATCCTTTGCAGAGAGAAGAAGCTTTTCTTAAAGACTGGCTGGCTGAGGGATGCGCGGGGGAAATGGCTTATCTGGAGAGAGAACCGCGGCGCCGGTCCCGTCCCGCCGAACTTCTTCCGGGCGCGAAAAGCGTGGTGGCTCTGGCCATGGCCTATGCGAGCGCTCAGCCCGTGCCGTTGCGTGAAGGGAAGATCGCGCGTTACGCCTGCGGTTCCGATTACCATAAGGTCATCGGAAAGCGCCTGGACAGTCTTGTCAGGTATCTCAAAGCTCTTGCGCCTGATGCCGAGTGCCATACCTTCGTCGATACGGGGCCGCTACTCGAGCGCGCGGTTGCCCAAAGAGCCGGTCTCGGGTTCATCGGTAAGAATACGATGTTGATCACGAAAGGACTGGGATCGTGGGTGTTTTTGGCAAGCGTGATCACGACGTTGGAACTGCCCGCAGATGCCCCCGATGTGCGCTCTTGCGGGAATTGCCGGCTTTGCATCGATGCTTGTCCCACGGAGGCGATCACGGCACCCTTTGAGCTGGACGCACGCCGCTGTATTGCCTATCTGACCATCGAGAAAGACGGCTCCCTGGATGAGGAATTAAGAGGAAAAATGCAGGGGTGGATTTTCGGGTGCGATATCTGCCAGGAAGTCTGTCCGCACAACGGACGAAAAAAAGAAGACACGCGGGTCATCGGAGGGCTTGTGGAAATCCTTGAGATCAAGACCGATTCCCAGTTTCATGAACATTTTGCAGGAACCGCCTTCCTGCGCGCGGGCCGGGAAAGCCTGATCAGAAACGCCTGCGTGGCCGCGGCGAACCTCGGACGGACGGATCTTACTGCCCGTCTCCGGAACCTCTCCAAAAATGATTCAAGCTCGATCGTACGGGAATACGCAATCTGGGCGCTGGCACAGTTAAGCGCGCGGCCAGTTTCAACCGTTCTCCCAGCTTAGATCCCGAATCCGGTTCGATCATGAAGATGTGCGCGTCGAAGGGCGCGAGTTCCACATACAAGCCGTGGTTAATCAGGTGGGCGGCCTTGCATTTGTAGGTCGGGTGCACGGTGCTGAGGCGTTTGATCTCAGGGGACTTCAGGTCATAGAAGAGGTCCTGCAGCTCATAGGCGACGCCGCTTTTTAAGTTGACGCCAGGCGTGAGGGTGACCGTTCCTTTCTGGAGATGGCTCGACGTATTGATGATGACCACAGCTTTCTGATTGTCATCCACGCGCGCGTAGCTGATGAAGGATGAATTGTTGCTGTACAGAACGTTCAAGCGGCCTTCGCGGAACAGAGGCCGAGACGTGGCTTTCAACAGGCCTTCGTAGAACGCGCGCAGGCCGGCATTGGCCGGTTCCTGGTGTATCGATACCGCACGCTGAACCGGAAGGCGTTCGCGTTTGCCGTCCATCTGGCCCTGGTGGAGCAGCGCCATGCCGGGCAGTGTGCACAGCGCGGTGGCCGCCGCCCGTTGACGTTCTTCTCCCAGGATATTCATCGCCCGCTCTTCGTCGTGGTTTTCGATGAAATGGACGCCGCGGCTTAGAAAATCATTGCCCAGGAGGCGCATGAAATTCAGCAGCCCCTCGGCATTCGCGCTCTGGAACGCGCTGCAGAGCGCCTCGTAGAGAGGTTTGTTGTAGGTATAGTCGAACCCGAGCTGCTGCAGGTACCCTTCCATGGACCAGTACGTTTCGGCCATAAACGTAAACAGAGGATTCACCCGCTTAACCGAGCGAATGGCTTCCGGCCAGAATTCCTCCGGCATCAGGCGGTTGAAGGCGTCCCAGGTCATCTCCGGATGGCGGTGAATCTTAACCTGCTCGCGCAGCACCAGCATGGCCATGTCGCAACGGACGCCATCGACCTTGCGCGCCAGATCGCAAAGAACTTCGGTCATTCTCCGTCTCAAGGTGGGTTCTGCGTAGTCCAGCTGGGCCGTGTCGATCCAGGGATAGAAATAAGGATCTTTCCCGTAGGCCACCAGGATGGTTTTGGGAACCCGGCGATGGCCTTGCGGATAGGAGGGCGTCCGGTGAACAAAGTATCCCGGGTGCCGTTTTTCCAGTTCGCTGTCGGAAAGTCCCGCCTCCGTATGCGACACGACCTTGTGGATGAAGAACTCGGGATGGCAATTCAGCCAGTCGCTGTCGAGGCCCATATGATTTGGCACAAAGTCGACGACGACTTTAAGCCCCAGACCGTGCGCACGGTCGATCAGCGCATCAAACTCTTTTTCTGTTCCGAGCTCTTCCGAGACGCGATAGTCCCGGATGGCGAAGGGCGAGCCCTGGAAGTCGTCGCCATAGCGCTTCGAGATGGCGCGCACCTTCGGGCCGACATCCCATATCCCCATCAGCCAGAGGCTGTTGAAACCTGAGGATTTCAGAGATTTAAGATCATGGAGCGTAATCGAGTTGAAGCCGCCGAATTTGTGGACGCCGTCCGTGTCTCTGGCGCTCTTCCAGGTCCTGGTATTGATTTCATAAAGAGGGGAAACCAGTGAGACAATGGAGGGTCTTTTTCTCCGGATCAGCCAGTAGGCCGTCAAGAGCCAGACCAGGCTCACGCTCCCGATCTTCTGGGCCATGGGGGATATGGTCATCGCGATCGCGAGCAGCATCCCGAAGAGCCTTTTGATTTCTGCCGTCAGCGTCAGGGCCGCCGTGTGCGGGGGGGGCTGCATGGAAGACAGTTCGTTGGCGGAAACGCAGACCATCTGGCGCTCCAACGGGATTCCCGGAGCCGTGCCGATCGCGGGGCCGGCTGACGTGTTCGTCGGGGAGCCGGATAGTTCCAGGAATCGGATGTCCCCGATAAATAAGGAAGGAGCCGAATGCCCGTTTTCGGACATGGCGATGAACCGGATTTCCGAAATAGCTTTATCCGGGGATCCCTTCTTGATGTTCTGGAAATGGAGAGCATTGGGCGTCCAGTCATCAGAAACGCTAAAAGGCCGGGTGCGCGCGAGGCTGTCTTCGGAATCGTCGGCTTCCGCGCTGACCAGTTCAATGGCCATGCGCTGCTTCGGACGCGAGCTTCTGACCATAAACCGAAGGCTGGCCAGGTTTTTCAATTTTTGAGGATCACGGAAATGCAGGCGGGCCTCGCAGGATTCCCCTGGTTCGGCGCTCATCATGATTTCCAGCTTATTATCCCGGCTGGTCGCCCATTGGTTCTGCTCGCAGCGGCCGACAAAGGAGATCCGGCGGAAATCATCGTCTTTGAGGGCCGGCAGCGCGCGGGCGTGAGCCCCCGCCAGGGGGGAAAGCGTCAGGATAGTGCAAGCGAACAAAACAGCCCTGTTATTATTCTGTTGCACGGGTTCGATGGTCCTTTCTTTTGTCATGAGGGACGTGGTGGCCCTGGTCTTTGATGAATTTCACCAGGGCTTCTTCAATAATGTAGGAGAGGGAACGATTATCGTCCCGGGCCAGGTTTTCTAAATGCTGGCGGAGCCATTTTTCACGTTCCTGCGAGAGGTAAATGTTTAATTGTGGCATAGCCTAATCCGATACAAGCTGATCGAATCAGGCATATCCTGTTATAATATGTTTTGTCTGTCAAGAAATATTTTAAGTTCCTGGCCGGATTTTTAACAAATCAAAAAACAACATCCAGAATTCGGCGATCGCCTTGAGGATCACGCGCGGTTTAGCGCCCGTCTGAACGCCGGTCGTTCTGGGACGATGCGTCACTGCGACCCAGACGATCCTGCAGCCCGCGCACCGGGCGCGGCAGAGAATCTCCGCGTTGATCAGGGCGCCGCTGGTGCGCAGGGGAAAACGATCGAAAATCTCGCGCCGGTAGAGTTTGAACGCGCAGTTCACATCCCTGGCGGAAAGCCCCATGAAGCAGCGCAGGCTCATGGCATAAATCGCGGCGTTGAGCTTGCGGTGCCAGGGATCTGCCCGGTGGAGGCGATACCCGGACACAATCTCCGCACGGCCTGCGGCGGCGACCAGAATTTTCAGATCTTCCAGATCGAATTGCCCGTCCGCATCCGTAAAGAATACCCACGGCAGGCGAGCCGCCTGAAACCCGGTTTTTAGCGCCGCGCCGTATCCCTGGTTGGTCTCGTGCCGGACCAATCGAAGACGCGGCTCATGCGGCATCATGCCGCGCACGAGATCGCCTGTGCGGTCCCGGCTTCCGTCATCGATGACAATAATTTCAAATTCCCGCGCCACGCCCGGCAGGACTTTCAGCGCAGACTGCAGAACAGAGGCAATCGCCTGTTCTTCATTCAGGCACGGCAGGCAGACGCTCAGGCCATCCAGCATGAAAAGGGTCTATGACGAGAGGAGGGGGACAAGATAGGCAAAATCTAACATACCCGGATCATGAAATCAATTTCGTGTAAAATGAAATCAATGAGAGTCTTTCTTCTGTCCCTGGGTTTCATCGTCGGCGGCATGGTCTTCGCCTCGCGGGTGAATCGCGGGCTGGCCGAGGCGCCGGCCAACACCGTCTGGCAGACCTACCGCCGCGTGGATTGGTGGATTCTCAGCGCGCGATGCACTCAGGAACGGGGAGTGCTTCTGGTCGCCTGTGGACCGCAAGGCCAGCTTTATCCCATTGAAGATGTTTCGCCGTCCGATGATCGCGGCCACGGCCTGGTCGCCAACCTGGTGGCTCTCTTTCAAAAACGGCCATTTGAGAAGATCGATATAGTCCGGATTAACGTCTGGATCAACGCCGTCAGCGTCACTTTGCTGGCGTTGGTATTTCTTCTCTGCGGAATGCCCTGGGCCTCCTTCCTCTGCTTGATTGCCGGGGCTGTTTACGGAATACCCGGCCCGATGGCATCAGCGGATGCCCAGGCCACTTTTTTTGGAGAATACGGCCTTGCTTTGACTCCGCTTCCCTGGCTCGTTCAGCTTCCCCGCCCGATTGTAAAGCCCTGGAGACTCTCCTTGGCCGCTTCTCTCAGCTGGTGTGCGCTGGTCGCTGCTTTCCTGTTACGAGAGGCGATCGGTCTCGTCGGTTTGTCCGTCGCCGTCTTCGTCACGATTGTCGTGTTCATCGAAACAAAGCCCAGATCAACGGGCAAAATCGCCGGCTTCGGCGCGATTCTGGCGGCCCTGCTGATGGTCGCCTCTTCAAACATGGTGATGCTGTCGATTCGCAGCCGGCTGCTCTCCCTGCCGCCTGCCCATCTGATCAGCGCTCACGGTATTTTTCATAATGTCCGTGCCGGATTGGGGACCGAACCCAATCCCTGGGGGATCACGTATGATGATTGGAATGGTGCTCTGGCCGCTGTAAAGGCAAATCCTGACGCGACCTATGGAACGCCCGCGTATTACCGTGAAGTCCGCCGGCAATATCTGGATGTCTTGACCCATTATCCTTGGCCAGTGTCCATCATTTACTGGAAGAAGCTGAAGAAGACGCTGTCGCAGCCGCTTTACTTTGGCGGAATCAATATTTCCTGGTATGCGCTGGGGGTCACCCTGGTCCTTCCCTTTCTTTGGAAGCGGTCAGTGCGGTCTTTTGCGGCGGTACGCGTGACGGCCGCCATGGACGTCGCTTTGGCGATATTTCTTCTGCAGGGAGTGATTGTCCGTCCAATGCCCTTCTTTCTCTATCCGGCCAAGTTCGGTGTGCTGATGCTGCTTATCGGGCTGGTGGAGGCGGGGATGTCAGCGCTTCCAGACGGGTTTTCGCTTCCGGATCGTTGGTCACATCGTAGAGCCAGATCGAGTCCATAAATACTTTTACGGGTTTGCGGTTGTCCAGCCAGGCGAACGCGTCATGGGGCTGGTAATAAAGGCCGACACGGTTCGTCGCGGAAACAGCAAAATACAGCGGGTTCTGATCAGGCGCAATGACTCCGGTCCCTCCCATATCCGCGCAGGTCGTCATCAGCACGGGCTGGAAATGGATCCCATACAGGCCAGGATCTGAACAGCCGAAATAGCTGAAATAGATCGGCGGGGATCCTTGCCGGTTCAGGTAATCCGCCAGGGACTTGAGTCCCTGCCCCCAATCAAGGTTGGAATCGACAAAATACCGGTAGCCGTTCGAAGAGGGCCCGACGAGTTCGTTAAAGTAGGAAAGATACCTCGGGAAAACAAAAACGCTTCCCGCGGCGTACCAGAGGCCCAGAAAAAGCACCCAACCTTGTGCGGCGCGAGTTCCGGCAGCCCATAAGCCCGCGGTTGCGGCGCCCACGATCATGCAAAGGAAGGGGTACACAGGAAGAATGTGACGGATTCCGACCTGGATCGTTGAAAATGAACTTACGATGAAGAGAAGCGCGGCCGGCCAGACACACCAGGCCATCAGAAATCGGCGAGTTACAGGCCGGATCCGTCGTCGGCCGAAAGCGGCTGTTACAAGCGCGATCAGAAAAGGCAGAGGGGTCTTCAAAACGAAAGCTGTCAGAAAATACGTGGGCCAGCCTTTCCGACTGAATTGTCCCCAGTAATAGTTGGCATGTCCTTCTTTGAACTGGGCCGCCGATCTCGAAAAAGCATGCAACCATTCAGGCAAGCCCCATCCGCGAAATAACAGCATCATCACCAGATTGGTTCCGAGAAGAACAGCCAGGCTTGCCTGAGCCAGCGCCGTGGAGTTCGGGCGTTCTTCTTCAGATGACCGATACAGATCCAGAAGAATCGCTCCGGCGACGGCAGGGATAGAGAGGATGGAGGAATATTTGGAGCATAGCGCGGCCCCGAGAGCCAGGCCTGTGAGAACGGCACGGTTAAGATTAGGCGCCCGCCGCCATCTCCAAGCCATGGAACAAACGAGCAGCCATCCTAACGCGCCGGCGACGTCCGCCTTGACGAGTGATCCGTATCCGATGAAGACCGGGCATAAGGCGTAGGCCAAAAGCGCACCCCGCGCGGCCCGGCTGCCCAAAGCCTCCCGAGTCCAGTTAAACAAAGCGAGACCGAGAAAAAGCGCCAGAAGAACATTCATTGCTCTAGGCGCTTGAAGCATCCAGGCGAGAGAATTTTGGTTGTAATGCACGAAACCGAAGGAGTAGCTGTAAACGCTGCGGACCAACTGGTTGGCCGGCGGAAAGGTGTGAAAGTGCCTTAGGAGGAGCGGAAGGGTCTGCCAGTAAACGGCGAGCGGCGGGTTCGAGTTTTCCAGGTTTATCTGTCCGGTTCTCCAGGCCACTACCCCGGCGAGAATATGAATTGGCTCATCGTAGGTGGCTGATTCATGCGAGGCCGCTCCCAGCGATAAGACGGTAAAGACGATCAGTAAGGAATAGACCCAAAGGCTATCGGCAGTTCTTGTCTCTTTCATGGTTTGCGGCGCAGTTCAGCCTGCATTCGATTCAAGCTCTGCACAGCAGGCGGATACACCGGATTTTCTTTGACGAGTTCCTCCAGGAGCCGGATCGCGGACTCTTGGTGTCCGGTCTGCCAATAAGCGATCGCTATGGCGTGCGTGTTGTCATGATCCTCCGGATACGCGGTGTGGACCTCCTGAAGGTACTGGAGCGCTTCCCTGGGCCGCCCCGTTTGGAGAAGAAGGAGTCCGAGGTTGTATTTGATCGGGCGGGAGGTGGTGAAGTGGAGCGCCCAGCGGTACATCTTTTCATCCGTCCCGCGCAGTTCCACATTGAGATGAACGAGGAGCGCCCAGATGATCAGGAGGGGAAAAAAGGCCGCCGCCACGCCGTAGCGCCATGTCTGACGGTGATCTTCCCAGCAGCGGACAAATCCCACGGCCAAAGGAATGATCACTCCCGCCGCCGCCGGGTACGCCCAGTGATCAAGCGTAAAGTTGCCGGCCATCATCGCGGGAGTCTTGGGTAATAGCGTCAGAACAAACAATCCATAGCAGGTAAAAGCCCAGCGCTCGCGGCGCTTAAAAAGCCAGAACGCAAGCGCAACCCATCCTGCCCCATACAGAAACCAGGCGTGGCTCAAGTGAGGGATGAGTCGATGAGAGTGGAGGTTCCAAGGGGCGAGAATTAAGCGCGCATAGATGGTCATGATTTTGGGGAAAGCCATCCCATAAAAGCGGAAAAGCAGGTCCGGGGAGACTGGCGGCAGCCGGGAACCTACGGCCGCAGACCGGAGAAGAAAGTAGGGCAGAGTCACCAGAGCATAGATCCAAAGACGGGAGATGACGCTCCGCTGATCTCGTCGTTGCCACCAGAGCAACAGGAGAAGAGCGGGCGCGATCACGGCGCTCTCCTTTGATAAGAGCGCACAGGCATAGGCTGCCGTTCCGGCGGCCAGCATGAGAGGTCCTGCCTGAAGAAACAGGAGCAGGTTGGCCAGAAGGAAAAAGAAACTCATCAGCTCGGCGCGACCGGCAATAATCATCAGCTGTTCCACGCCGATGGGATGGACGGCGAACAGGCCTCCAGCCAGTAGCGCGATCAGGGGCCCCAATCCCAGCGCGAGAACAAGTTCTCCGATCAGGAGACTATTCCCGGCATGGTAGGCGAAGTTGGTCAAGTGATAACCAAAGGGATGCAGTCCCCAAAGGGTGTAGTCGAGCCGGTTGGCGAGCGTCTGCAGGGGGCGGTAATAGGGGTTTCCGTGGCCATCGAACACGTCCGTCGTAAAATCATGTTTGAGGTGCGCGGCGGACCAGGAGCGCAAGGCCGGATTCGACTCGATCATCACATGGTCATCCCAGAGGAATCCCAGGCGAAGCGTCGGCCAGTACGCAGACAGTGCCAGGACGAGGATGACGAGCATCCGGTATGAGCGGGACAAGACCTTGGAGTCAGGCATCAGGGGATGGACAGCCGATCCTTAAAGGTGATCGCCAAACATTCTTCGAGCGCTGGGGAGACCCCCATCTGGAGAGATCCTTGATAGAGCGTGGCCCGGCGCGTACATCGCAGGGCGCCGCCCAGTATTTTCTTTTGGTCCCGCAGAAGATCGTATCCGACGGGATTTTGGAAGCAGGTCCGGACAGCAAAGGGTTCCTGTGACGTTCCGACATCACAACAGGAGGCCATCCGAGCCGGGAACTCTGCGGTCAATGATTCCAGAACAACCGAATGAATCCATCGGTACTGGTCCTGGGGCTTCTTCGGCAGCGGGGTCTGCCCGTCCTCCCAGCAGAGTGAAAAGCATAAGTCGCCATTGTGGAAGACGACGCCGCCTCCGGTCGGCCGCTGAATGGAGGCCCAGCCGTGAGGAATCAGAGGTGCAATATCGTCATATTTCTGCAGCCGGCCATAAGATAAAGTGGGTTCGTTGAATCGGAAAAATCGAAGCGTTGCAAGCAGATGGCCCTGCTCGACGCCTTTCAGACATTCGGCGTCCAGGCGCATGTTTTCGACCCCCGACATCGGAGCGGTGTTTACGAGACGCCAGCTTTGGAGCTTATCAATCGTCATCCCCGCATGTCTCTGGCGGGGATCCATCATGCCGTGTGTGGGCCCCCGACAGGGGCGCTCGGGGGCGACGCGGCCTGTCGGCCGGTCGGTTTCCACCGTAAATTGGGTTCGCGCGCCGCTTTGACTTCATCCAACCGGCGGACGGGTGTTGTATAGGGCGCATGCTTGAGTTTTTCGGGGTCCGCCGCGGCTTCTTTGGCGATCACATGCATGGTTTCAATAAATTGATCCAGGGTCTGCTTGGATTCGGTTTCCGTGGGTTCGATCATCATGGCTTCATCGACAATAAGCGGGAAGTAGATCGTGGGGGGATGGTAGCCGTAGTCGAGCATGCGTTTGGCGATATCGAGGGTCTTGACCCCGTACGGCTTCTGCTTGGCGGCGGTGAAGATGCACTCGTGCATGCAGGGTTCGTCGATCGCCACCTGAAAGGCATCCTGGAGCTTCACGCGGAGATAATTGGCGTTCAGAATCGCGATTTCCGTATTTTTGCGCACCCCTTCACGGCCAAGGCAGCGGATGTAGGTGTAGGCGCGCAGAAGAATCAATGAATTGCCGTTGAAGGCGCGCATCTTTCCGATCGAAAGCGGCGAGGTTTCCTCGAGCGAATAGCCCTGCTCCGTTTTGCGCACGCGGGGCACGGGCAGAAAGGGCGTGAGCGCCTGGGTCACGCCGACGGGACCCGCCGCCGGTCCTCCTCCGCCGTGCGGTGTGGAAAATGTTTTGTGAAGGTTCAAGTGCATGATATCGAAGCCCAGGTCTCCCGGTCGGACCAGACCCACCAGGGCGTTCATGTTCGCGCCATCGAGATAGAGAAGCGCGCCCACCTCGTGGACCATCTTCGCGATTTCCTTCACATGTTTTTCAAAAAGCCCGAGCGTGCTGGGATTGGTCAGCATGAAGACGGCCGTGTCCTGATTCAGAGCCGCTTTAAGCGACGCCAGGTCCACTCCTCCGCGCGCATCGGATTTGATGGTGACAACGTTATATCCTGCGATCATGGCCGAGGCGGGGTTTGTGCCATGGGCGGAATCGGGGAGGATGACGGTCTTGCGCGGGTTCCCTTTATACTTGTGATAGGCCCTGGCGATGAGGAGGCCGGTGAGTTCGCCGTGCGCTCCGGCGGAGGGCTGCAAGGTGAATTCCGCCATGCCGCACATTTCCGACAGCAGGCGCTCCAGCTCGTAATAGACTTGAAGAAAACCCTGGACGGTCGACGCCGGCTGCAGGGGGTGGAGCAACTTAAACCCGGTGAAGTTCGCGATCTGCTCATTCACTTTCGGGTTGTATTTCATCGTGCAGGATCCGAGCGGATAAAAATTCGTGTCGATGCTGAAGTTCAACTGCGAGAGCCGGGTATAGTGCCGGACGACATCCAGCTCGCTCACCTCAGGGAGTTCCGCCAGCCGCGTTCGAATCGACGCTTTGGGCAGCACGGTCGCCGGATCAATGGAAGGAACATCGAGCGCCGGCAGCTGATAGCCTTTGCGCCCCGGCTGCGATTTTTCGAAAATCAAAGCTTCCATATTGTTGTTGACGTCATGTTGCTGTTGACGTCACCCCGGCGTAAGCCGGGGCCCAGAACAGCATCGACTGGGTACCGGCTTTCGCCGGTATGACGGCGTGTTAGAGCACCTCCTTCAAATTCTTTACCAGCAAATCGATGTCGGCTTTTGTTTTGGTTTCGGTCACGCACCAGAGAGAGGCGTTCTCCAGCTCCGGATACCACTTCTTGATCGGGAGGCCCGCAACGATCCCGCGCTTGAGCAGATTCTTCTGGAGGACATCCGGTGAGGTTTTAGTCTGGAGGACAAATTCATTGAAGATGGGGGCGTTGAAAGGAGCTCGCACGCCCGGAATCTGGGTCAACTGGTCGAAGGCATAACGGGCTTTGGCCAGGTTCTGATAGGCGACGTCTCGAAGTCCTTGTTTGCCGAGAAGGGACATGTAAAAGGTGGCGCAGGATCCGATCAGGGCGGTTGTCGTACAGACATTGGAGGTCGCCTTCTCGCGGCGGATGTGCTGTTCGCGGGCCTGCAGAGTGAGAACAAACGCTCGTTTGCCGTCTACATCCACCGTCTGCCCCACCAACCGACCCGGCATTTTTCGCAACCACTTTGTTCTGCAGGCGAACAGTCCAAGGAATGGTCCGCCAAATCCGGGGGCAATCCCGAGGGACTGTCCCTCCGCTACCGCAATATCGGCCCCATAGTCACCGGGAGGAGTGAGGAGCCCGAGTGAAATAGGATTGACCGAGGCGATGAACAGCGCTCCGGCGGCTTGCGCGAGGGGGGCGATCTGTTCCGTCGGTTCCACGATGCCGAAAAAATTAGGGTTCTGAACGACCACCGCGGCGACTTCCGCTGTGAGGTTCCTGGCCACAAAAGCCACGTCCATCTGTCCGTTCTTATGAGGGATCTCGATCAGCTGTGTGCCGGACTCGAGCGTATAGGTGGAGAGCACCGCTTTGTAATCCGGATGCAGGCTCTGCGGGATGAGGACTTTTTTGCGTCCTGTTTCGCGCAACGCCAGAAGCACCGCTTCGGCGAGCGCGCTGGCCCCTTCATACATGCCGGCGTTGGTGACGTCCATCCCCATGAGTTCGCAGATCATGGATTGAAATTCGTAGAGCGTCTGGAGCGTTCCCTGGCTGACTTCGGGCTGGTACGGCGTATAGGATGTCAGGAACTCGCCGCGGCTCATGAGGGCGGAGATGGCGGCGGGGGAAAAATGGTCGTAAGCGCCGGCCCCCAGAAAGGACATCAGGCGCGGCGCCGCCTGGTTTTTCGATCCGAGTTCGAGCCCCAGCCTGACGACTTCCCCTTCGGAAAGGCCGGAGGGGATATTCAGATCTTTTTCGGAGAGCGGCAGGTCTTTGATCAGTTCCTTAAAATCCGCGACGCCGATCGCCGCCAGCATCTCTTTCCGCTCGGATTCGGTATGGGGAGTAAAGTCCATAATAACGAGAATTATACATGAGAAATTAAGGGGGTGCTGTGCGCACTAAAGGATTTTACGGCGGTGAAATAGAATGGCTTCTTCTCCAGCGTGCATGGACGCGGTGTAATGACTGGAGATATAGGAGTCCCAGCGTTTCTGTAAGGGCTGTCGAATCGGGAAAAAGGGCGAGTAATCCAGAATCCACTCCGTCTGGCACAAATCCAAATTCGTGAGTATCGAGGTAAATCGGCTGCCGTCCGGATCCCAAGCCGGGGAATCCCAGAAGTGAGTGTATACATAGGGGGTCGGAGCCATGATGTTCAGGTCCGTATTCAGCGACAGAGGGGGGATGAAGCGGAAAACAAGAAGCTGCCCGCGCTGGCCTCGCGAGGGCTCCAGAAGGCTGTAGAGCGGCCCCCAGCGTTCCCTGTAGGCCGGGGCATGCCGGCGCGCAAATGCGTTCGGGATCCCCCGCAGGATTTCAGTCGGAGACAGTGCCGGTGAAATCATCCAGGCCAACCCCAGCAGTCCCGCCAGGACCGCTTTTGAGGCATGTCGGGCGTTGATCGCCATCGCCATTCCGGTTGCGAGAATAAAATACGGGAGCATCCCGAGCCAATAATGGCCGTAGAGATGGGCCGATAACGCGACACTGGCTGGGAACTGAAGCAGACAGCTGATCAGGGCCGCCACCAGCCATTTCGTAGAGCGCGCCTCTTTTTGGGCCAGGGCAAATCCGGTCAGGGCCATCAGCCAAACGAATGGCCAGCGAAAATGTGATCGCGCTACGCACCACAGCGCGAAGGGGATCCGTTGCCGGGGCGCAAGCATCTGGGGATAAATTTCAAGATTGAAACCCAGGGCCTGTTCCCAGAAGGGACGAAGCCCATGGCGCGCCGCGAGCCACGTCAGGACCGGTATGACGATCGCTGAAACCCCCGCAATCCAGGCGAAGAGGCGTCTCACGATTTTTTCCCTGGGAGTTTCGTACAGGAGGAGAGCCATAAAAGGAAGCAAGCCCAGGATTTCCTCTTGCTGGAATAAACACACGGTGCCCAGAAGAAAACCTTTCACACATTCAAGCCCGCCGGACGAGCGATGCGGCAGGCATAACCACAGCAGCACGATCAACGCGGTGAACCCCCGGGTTTGCCCGCCGCCATTGAGTGCCGGCACCCAGTACAGCGCGTAGAAAAAAACAGGATAGAAGACCGGAAAAGGCCACTGTTCACGTCGCGCATGAATGAATAACGCGATGCCGCTCAAGAGGCTCAGAATCGTCTCGGCGCCCCAGAGGCCGTAGGGCCCGAGCGGGTGCACGAACGCGCAAACGAGATAAATGAGAGGCGGTTTGTGATCGAAAACATTCAGATAAGGAATGCCGCCGTTTCGAATCAGCATGCCGATATAGCGATAGACTTCCCGGTCATAGCCGGGGCCGGTCGTGAGCGGGCTTGCCGTTGCCGCGGTAGCCAGCCCGGCCGCGACAAGGAGAAACAGTTGGGCGAGGGCGCTTGAACGGTTCTTAATGATGGGCTGCGGCTTCACCGCTTTTAAGGAATTCAAGGTACTGCTCTTCGGTCATCAGTTGGTTGACCTCGGCCGGATTGGAGATCTCGAGGGCGAAGATCCAGCCCTCATCAAAGGGTGATTTGTTGATGAGGCCGGGGTCGCTTTCGAGGGCGTTGTTGGTTTTCGTGATGGTCCCGGAAACCGGGGCATAGATGCTGAAAGCCGCTTTCACGGATTCCAGGGTCGTCGCTTCATCGCCCGCTTTCACGACCTTGCCGATCTTGGCCATTTCCACGTAGACGACGTCCGTCACTTCCTTTTGCGCATGGTCGGAGATGCCGACCGTGCCGGTTTTCCCGTCCACGCGAATCCATTCGTGACTTTTGGCATAGTGTCGTGCGGTGCTCATAAGGTCCCCTTTTTATAGAACGGAGGGCGAACGACTTTCGCCGGTACGCGTTTGCCGTGTATTTCAACTTCTAAAATGGATCCCGCATTATTCCATGAAACAGGAGCATACGCCAAGCCGATGCCCTTTTGCAGCGAGGGGGAAAACGTTCCGCTGGTCGTCTCGCCGCCCGGTTTCCCATCTTTATAAAGTCTGGCGCCTTGACGCGGGACGCCGCGCCCCGTCAGTTCGTAGGCGAGCAGGATTTCCTTCAGGCCTTCCCTCTTCTGCTTTTCCAGGGCGCCGCGGCCGACAAAGTCCCCTTTGTTCCACTTGACAGCCCATTCCATATTCGCCTCAAGGGATGTTCGGTTTTCCGTCAGCTCATGGCCGTACAGGGGATAGCCGACCTCCAGTCGCAGCGTGTCGCGCGCGCCAAGGCCGCAGGGTTTAAGGCCGCTGGCCGCGCCGTTTTCCATCAGTTGCTTCCAGAGCGTGATAATGGTGCGGGCGCTGCCGAAAAACTCGGCGCCTTCTTCACCGGTATAGCCTGTGCGGCATCCCCAGAAGGTGTCGTTGGGCGCTCCGCCCTGGATCTGCTGGAAGGCGAAGCGCGGCAGCTCCGCGATGCCCGCCAGAGTGGCCTTGATGATTTCCAGAGCCTTCGGTCCTTGAATGGCAAACCCGGCGCGGTTTTCAAGATCCGTAATCGTTACGCCGGAAGAAACATTCTTCCGAAGCCAGGCGACGTCTTTCTCACGCGTGGAGCCGTTGACGACCATGAAAAAGCGCTTGGCTTCCTTGAGGCCGTAGACAAAAATGTCGTCAATGATGCCGCCGGTGGGGAGCAGCAGATGACCGTACACTCCAAGGCCTTTGTCGAATGTGCGCTGCAGGTCTCCCGTAATCAGTATTTGAATGAAATCAAAGGCCTCCGGCCCTTCGATCATGATTTGTCCCATATGCGAGATATCGAAGAGTCCGGCGGCCTGCCGGGTCGACTGATGTTCATCGATAATGCTGGTGTATTGAACCGGAAGTTCCCATCCGTAGAAGTCGATAAACTTCGCGCCACTGAGCGCTTGAACGTCATGCAGGGGGGATCGCCGTAATGCGGTGGCTGTCGTCATGAAAGATTCTCCGGTGAATGTAATTGGTCTGCGAAATAGGAACTGCGCACGAGCGGACCCGAGGCCACCCTTGTGAAGCCGAGGCGAAAGGCTTCCTTTTCCCAATGGCGGAAGTCTTCCCGGGAGACGTAGGATTGGATGGCGAGATGCCGTGCGGAGGGCTGCAGGTACTGGCCGATGGTCAGGTATTCGCAGCCGGCGGAACGCAGATCGCCGAGCGTCTGCCGAATTTCATCCCACGTTTCGCCAAGCCCCAGCATCAGGCCGGATTTAATTTTAGGATCCTGGCGCCCGGCGGCGTACTGAAGAACCTTGAGCGTGCGGCGATAAGTGGCTTTGGAACGTACACTTGGGGTTAGTCTTTCCACAGTCTCGATATTATGGTTAAAAATGTCTGGCTGTGCGTTGAGGACCGTATCGAGCGCGTCGCGAGCGGCGAAGAAATCGGGGATCAGGACTTCGATGATCGTGGAGGGGGAAACCTTTCGAACTTCCTGGATACAGGCCCCAAAAACAGATGCGCCGCCGTCCCGAAGATCGTCGCGGGCGACCGAGGTGATGACGACATGCCGGAGCTTGAGATTGGCCACCGCCCGCGCGAGTCTTTTCGGCTCTTCCCAGTCGATGATCCCTGCGGGGTTCCCGGCTTTTACGGCGCAGAAACCGCAGTGGCGGGTGCAGAGGTCGCCCAGGATCATGAACGCGAGGCTTCCGCGCGAGAAGCACTCGCCGCGGTTCGGGCATTTACCGCTGATACAGATCGTATTCAGTTTTCCGGAATCCAGGACATCGTTGACCTTGTAGAACATCGGCCCGGCGGGAATTTCCCGTTTGTATTCGGGAGGAAGGGGCTGCCGCGCGGTGATCATGCGTTTTTCTTGATGCCGCGCGGCGCGCCGACGGATCGGCGCATGGCTTCCTGAAACCCTTCGGAGAGGGTCGGGTGGGCAAAAACGGTGTCTGCGATGTCTGCCGTGGTGAAACCGGCGCGCAGGCTGAGCGCAATCAGGTGAATCAGTTCAGTCGCGTGAGGCCCGACAATGAGCGCTCCCAGGATTTTGCGGGAGCCGGCGTCTGAGACGATCATCCAGAAGCCGTCCGTTTCGCCTTCGATCATCGCTTTGGAGCTGGCGGCAAAGTGGTAGCGGTCGATGCGCGTCTTATGCCCCAGGGACTGTGCCTGCGCGTCCGACAGGCCGATGGCGGCGGCTTCCGGCAGCGTATAGATACAGCGGGGAATGGCACTGTAATTTATTTTTGTGGATTTTTCGCCCATGAGATGATGGATGGCTGTTTCCGCTTCCTTGGACGCGGTATGCGCGAGAGGAAGCGGGCTAACCAGGTCTCCGATCGCGTAAATAGACGGCGTTGACGTCTGCATATAATCATTAATCTGAATCCTGCCGTCTTTGACCGCAATCCCGGCGGTCTCCAGGCCCAGGCCATGCACGTTCGGGCGGCGTCCAAGAGAGAGAAGCAGCGCGTTTGCTTCGATCGTCTCTCCGTTCGAACAGGTCACCAGCAGTTTTTTGGGATCCGAGGAAACCACGGTTTTGATTTCCGTTCCTGTCCAGACCGTCATGCCGCGCTTTTCGAAGGAACGCTGGAGCACCGGGGCAGCGGCCTGAAACTCCGGCTGAGTGGCGAGCAGGCTTTTCTCTTTTTCAATCAGCGTGACTTTCGATCCCAATCCCTGAAAAGCGCAGGCGAGTTCACTGCCGATGTATCCGCCTCCGAGCACGACAAGATGGGCGGGCAGATAGTCGATGGCAAAGATCGTGTCGCTTGTGAAAATGGCCGGATGTCTGGGGAACGAAGCGGGAGCGACGGGCGAGGATCCTGTCGCGAGAATAATGGAATCGGCTTTCAGTCGCTCCTTTCCCTGGGGCGTTGTCACGTCGACTTCATGAGCGGATACCAACGTTGCTGTTCCGGTGATCCGGCGGACGGACGCGGTTTTGGCCGCTTGCTCCATGCGCTGGCGCAGTGTGGATAAAACGGCGTTCTTCTGCTCCACGAGTTGGAGGATCGGGGTGAAGGCCCCTCCGGTTGGCGATGTGTGGGAAAGAAAAAACTTAGACGGGATGCATCCGCGGTTAAGGCAGGTGCCGCCCATTTCCTGTGCATCGATGAGCGTTACCGCTGACCCGCGCAGGGCCGCTTCCAGCGCGGCCGCATAGCCGCCGGGGCCGGTACCGATGACGATGAGCGATCTGTCTGGCATCGAGGAGTGGACGAATTATAGGAAATTACTTAGACCTGGGTGAGCAGCAGGTGTTGATTCACAACCACGGTGGATTGTCCCTCCATGATGATCACCCGGCCTTCCATCTCGGCCGCTTCGCGTTCCGTCGGGGTGGAGGAATGGGCTTCCAGCTTCCACATCGAGGAGTCTTCGGGTTTCCCGCGAAGGGTGATTTCCATCTGGTACCGTCCGTCTTCTCCGGTCGTCGTGGTTTGGGAAATCACGCCGGCGGTGTCTGAATCAAGGCTGACATCCACCTGAGCGTTGGAACAGGGGTGATTTTGACTGATCACCTGGCCGGAAAATACGTAGGTATAGGCTTGCACGGAAGAACCCCATTCCACATCAGCGGCAACAATTCCGTGGGGAGCGCCGATGACGCAGGATGGGGAAAACATTAGAAAGAAGGAGAACCAGAAGAACCGCCGGGTTAAATGAAGTGTCGGAGAGAACATCGGGAATCCTTTCCGCCACTGCGGCTTCGGCGGATCCGCCAACGATTTAGTGGCGGACTTTCTCCCCCTCCCGATCTTCCACTCTAAGGATACTCCGGGGCTGTAAAGCCCGCGTTTTGGTTTTGTAAAGGGTTTGTAAAGCGTTTCAGAATGAGTCAAGGGGCCCATTGTGGGTCCTTTGGCGCGTCAAGCAGTTTAAGAATGTTACTTTGAGGTAGGGTTGTTGTGCAGTCTAAGATGTTACCGAAGCTAGCCTCCTTTTTTGTTGTGTTTTGAATGTCCTGAAGTATTGTCCGGCGACGG
>Ga0182027_10000680_pt1 | contig 58107 bp, 35 predicted proteins | sample 712E1DmetaG_FD_121300 | JGI IMG/M metagenome (GOLD analysis project Ga0182027, IMG submission 121300) | Permafrost microbial communities from Stordalen Mire, Sweden - 712E1D metaG (Illumina Assembly) | ecosystem: Environmental > Terrestrial > Soil > Wetlands > Permafrost | place: Sweden...
CGCGTTCTTTTTTCGACCTTTTGCGCACCAAGCTCGAATGGGGAAAAAATTATAAATGGGGCGATAACCGGGAGTAGTCTCATTTCATGATACGGGAACTGCGTATAAAAAACCTCGCGCTCATCGAAGACGTGGCCCTTTCGTTTAAGGAAGGCTTTTCAGTTTTCACCGGGGAAACAGGCGCGGGCAAGTCGATTCTGGTGGGGGCCATAGGGCTTTTGCTGGGCGAGCGGGCCAACGCCGACATGGTGCGCGCGGGGTCGGAGGAGGCGGAAGTAAGCGGGGTCTTCGAACTTTGCGGGCCCCGGCGACTCCTTGCCGAACTGCTTCGCGAAAGCGGCATTGTTTTCGACGACGGGGCGCTTATTCTGCGCAGGACCATATCCAAAAACAACAAGAACCGGGTTTTTATAAATCAGGTCCCTCTTCCGCTTTCCACGCTCAAAAAAGTCGGCGACCTGCTCATCGATTTTCATGGCCAGCACGAACATCAATCGCTCTTAAATCCCGAAAGCGCCCGGGGCATTATCGACAGTCTTCCCGGGGTAGTCGGCCCTAAGCGGCTTTACGAAGAGTCTTTTGCCGCCTTTGCCCGCGCCCGCGAAGAGCTTGAATCGCATGACCGCACGGCGCAAGACTTTATGCAAAAAAAAGAGGTCGTCGAGTTCCAATATAATGAATTGGCCGGTTTAGACCTTAAGGCCGATGAAGAAGCTAAGCTTGAAGATGAAGTTAAGCTGCTTTCCTCGACGGCCCAGCGTGCGCAATGCGTTTCGCAGATCGACGCGGTCCTGACCGACCCGGCGGCCCCGATCAGCCGCCAGATGGGCCTTATCCGTAAGAACCTGGAAACCCTTTGCCGGTTCGATCCTTCGGTAGGCCCATGGATTTCGGACATCGACAACGCTTCGTCGGTATTTACCGAACTGGAAGCTTTTTGCGGATCATACCTTGAAAAAAGCGCGTCCCTTGCAGACCCGGGTCGTCTCGAATCAATCAACGCTCGGCTCGCGAAAATTCAGCGTTTGAAAAAGAAATACGCATGTTCCTGCGTCGAGCTTGTCCAAAAAACCTTAGACCTGAAAAAAAACCTCGACTCCCTTGAGAACCTTGGCGCCGATCGATCGCTGCTTGAAAAAAACCTTGAAGCCGCGAAACGGCAATGCCTTTCATGCGGGAAAGACCTTGGCCGGACGCGGAAAAAGGAATCGGCGGGTTTTGACAAGAAAATAACCGCGCTTATGGAAAATTTAGGGTTCGCCGGAGGCCTTTGGCAAACGGATTATATCGATTTGGACCAGCCGCAGGTTTTCGGACTTGAGGACTGCGCCTTTGCGGTGCGCACCAATCCGGGCGAGCAAGTTTTACCGCTTGTCAAAATCGCCTCGGGCGGAGAAATTTCGCGGCTCATGCTCGCCATTAAAACGGTCATGGCCGACCAGGACGATATTCCCATTCTCATATTCGATGAAATCGATACGGGGATCGGCGGGATGCTTGCCAAGGAAGTCGGACGGTCGCTTATCGGGCTGAGTAAAACCCACCAGCTCCTGTGCATTTCCCATCTCCACCAAATAGCCTCCCTAGCCGACCATCATTTTCATGTGTTTAAGGAAACCCGCTCGGGCCGCACGGTTACGGGCGTCAAAATGCTCGATTACCATGAAAAGGTCGACGAAATCGCCCGCATGCTCGGCGGCGAATCGGCCATTTCCAAAAAGCACGCAGAGGAGCTCCTTCGGGGGAGATAATTTCTTGGCTGTGCGGCCATTGCCATGGCCGCAAACCCTGGGCCCCCCGCCAGGGGTTTGGAACCAAATTATTGCATAATAGTAAGGTTTTTTGGCCGATATTATTTTTTATCGATTTAAAATTCATACTAAGGGGATCCCTGTTTTATGCGGAAAAATTGGGGCAAGCGGCCCGTTATTCGTTTTAGGGCGCCTGCAATAAAACGATTTGATTACTGGAACCAATAAAACGCTAAAAAACATAAAATATTTCCGCCGGCTTCGGTTTTTTTAGGTATATTTGTTTATACTTGCTATGAAAATCCCTAAAGATTCCATTACTATTTTTGATTACTTCGATTATCGGGAATATCTCGATGATTATTTTGCTTACTTAAAAAGCAAGCGGCGCGGATTTTCCTATCGGGCGTTTTCCCGCGAGGCGGGTATCCGAAGCCATAATTTTTTGCCGCGTATTCTCTCGCGGGAGCGTAACCTTTCGGAGGAATTCATTCCTTTGTTGGCTTCTTATTTCAATTTAACCGGTAAAGAAGTCAGATATTTCGAGGCGCTCATCGCCTTTAATAACGCAAAAAAACCTTCGGTCAAGGAACAGCGTCTTAAACAATTATTGGCCCTGCGGATCGTCTACGATGAGCATAAAATCAACGATGAAAAACTCCATTTTTTTGACAAATGGTATTATCCGGTCGTCCGCGAGCTGATTACCATCTGTAATTTTCAGGACGACTTCGCGGTCTTGGCCCGCCACTGCGTCCCGCATATTTCCTCCGTGCAGGCCAAAGAGGCGGTGACGTTTTTATTGAAAAACGGGTTTATCATTCGCGGCAAGGACGGTCGCTATAGCGCCGCGGACGCCGTGATTTCAACCGACCCCGAGGTCGATTCGGCGATCATCCCAAAATATCATCGCGAAACGCTTCTGCAATGCGTCAATGCGCTGGAAACCGTCACCAAGGAAGACCGGAATTTTACCTCGTCGACCTTGCTGGTTTCCAAGGATCTCTACGAGGAATTTAAAAAGGAAATTTATCATTTTCGCAAACGAATGCTGTCAATGGCGCGGGATTGTAAAGACCCTGAAATGGTTTGTTTCACCGGGTTTCAATTGCTGCCGCGCTCAAAACCCGTAAAGGCCCATCTATAATGGAGATGCGATTCTTTAAAACGTTGGCCGCCCTCTGCGCGCTTTGTATTACGCAGTGCACCATGGACCATATTGCCGGTGGCGGAGGGGGCTCGGACGTCGGTAACGGCGTGGTTGTCGGGAAAATAGTGACCGGCGACGGGACCTCGCCCGTCAATACGCGCGTATTGCTGATCCCCTCCGATTTCAACCCGGAAACAGGCGATTTCGCTTCGAACGTGCACGTTGACACGGTGAATTCCGACGGCGTTTATATGTTTACCGCTCCAAAACTTTCCGCATACAATCTTTCGGCGTTTTCAAGCGGTAGCGGATGCAGATTATTGGCAAGCGAGATCCATCCCGAGCCCGACAGCTCGGTCACGGTCCGCTCGGATACGCTGCGCAGTCCCGGCGTTTTGCAAGTGATGATCTCCGGTGGCTTCGACCGGGTTAACGGCTATTTATATGTACCCGGAACGACCATTGCCACGGCGCTTCCCGCAACGGCCGCGTTTGTAACTATCGATTCGGTGCCGTCGGGATCGCTGCCGGAGCTCTGCTACGCCGTTAAAAACGGCGACCGTCCCACGCCCATCCGCTATGCGGTGGCAATCGCCCCCGGCGCCACCACCGTCCTGTATAATTCTTCGTGGCAATACGCGCGGCGTCTTTTCCTCAATACGGGCGCATCCGGCGCCGCGGTCGCGGGGGCCGTTTATAATTTCCCCGTTCTTGTCCGATTGACAAAAAATAATTTCGATTTTTCAGGGGCGCAATCGAAGGGCGGGGACGTTCGTTTCGCGAAACGGGACAATACCCCGCTCGCCTACGAAATCGAGCGCTGGGACTCCCTGGCCCAGCTTGCCGAAATATGGGTCAAAGTCGACACGGTTTTCGGCAGCGACACCGGCCATTACATAATAATGTATTGGGGAAACGCCCAGGCCAATAGCGCTTCGAACGGCGCGGCGGTTTTTGATACCGCGAGCGGTTTCCAGGGAGTCTGGCACATGAATGACGCGCCGACCGCCCCGATCCATGACGCCACCGCTAATAAGTATACCGGCACGCGCTTCGGTCAGGGTTTTGTCGCGGGAACGCCAGGGGCGATTGGGTTAGCGCAGTCTTTTGACGGCTGGACAAATTACGTTCAAATGATCGGGACCGCCGGCAGCACCATGAATTTCCCCAAAAACGGTTTTTATAGCGTTTCGGCATGGGTATATGCCGATACCCTGGACTTGAAATACCATATTATCGCATCGAAGGGCAATACGCAGTACAATTTGGAAATCAGGAAAAACAACAACTGGCAATTCAACGAATATAAGGATTTGACCGGATGGGAAGTTACCAATTCCCCGGCCGCCTCCAATGTCTGGACCTATTTAACGGGGGTCCGGTCAGGGGCCAACGAATACCTTTACGTTAATGGCGTTTGTACGAACAATACGCCGTGGACGGAGACCAATACTTTTACGCGCTCGACGGCCGACGACTTTTTTATCGGGAGAAGGACCGACCTGGTCGACTATTTCTTCAATGGGATGATCGATGAAGTCCGCGTTTCGAGCGTTGATCTGAGCGCCGACTGGGTCAAGCTTTGTTATATGAACCAAAGGCCGGACGATCGTTTGATTGTTTTTAAATAGTATCCACCTTGTGGGTTTGAAGATGCGCTCGTGAAAAACCAATATCCGATTTTTCATTTTTTTGCCGCCTTGGCGGCCTTTACGTTGTGCGCCGCTTCCGTGTTTGCGCAGTATCCGGGATGGTGCGATTATACTTGCGGGAAACAGGTGCGCGCCCTGGCGATTCGCCATAATGACGTCTGGGTCGGGACAACCGCCGGGTTGGTAAAAATCAATAAGGCCACGGGCCAGACCGCGTATTTTAACAAGGCGAATTCCGGGTTGCCGGACAACAACGCCGAAGCGATTATGGTTGACAGCGGCGGTGTTGCGTGGATTGGAACGGGCCATGGCGGCGTGGCGCGATTCGACGGGACCCATTGGACGGTATACAATCAATCGAACTCCGGGCTGCCGCGGGATTCCGTCTCCTGCATCGCGCGGGACGCCGCCGGGGTAATGTGGATCGGCACAAGGTGCGGAGGCCTTGCCCGGTTCGACGGAACGAACTGGAACGTTTACAACCGTTTTAATTCCGGTCTCGCGGACCCCAACAGTCACGTCGTTAACCTCGCCATCGACGACAGCTCCAATAAATGGATCTGCACCGAGGAAGGCGGCGTTTTGGAATTCCAAGACACGACAACCTGGATTGACTATCTGCTGCCGATGTTGCCCGGCGTCTGTAATGTCATCACGCTAGACCGCAATAACAGGAAATGGGTCGGCGGCCTCGGCGGCGGGCTCGTTATGTTCGATGGGGCCGCGCGCAGCGCTTTTGATACTTCGAATTCCCTTCTGCCGGGCAACCATATTTACGCCCTTAAAACCGACGACAGCGGCAACGTCTTGATCGGCGGGTCAAAGGGCCTTGCCCGCTGTGACGCAAAGACATTGCAAATCGATACGATGTTCAGTTCCACCTTATCGGGCCGATTTGTCCGTGCTTTGGGGATCGACGACAGTAACAATCTCTGGACGGGCACGGATAACGGTCTTGTTGAATTCAGCGGCATGGCCGCCACGGCCTTTCCATCCGTTTCCAATTCGGGATTGCCGGGCAATTGCGTTTATTCCTTGGCGGTTGACCGGGCGGGCGCAAAATGGATCGGTACCGATTGCGGGCTTGCTTCCTTTGACGGAAAAAACTGGGCTTCGTTTGACAATGCGACTTCGTGGCTGACAAGCAATCATGTTTATGCACTCGCCGTGGACAGCGGTGGGAATATCTGGGCCGGGACCGACAGCGGTCTTGCGAAATTCACCGGAGCCGACTGGACTTTGTATAATACCGCAAATTCTCCCGGGCTTCCGAGCAATTATATTCGTGCCCTTACCGTTGACCGCAATGCAAACGTCTGGATTGGGACCGACTCCGGCCTCGTCGAAATTGGCTCTAGCGCCTGGAAAACCTTTAATGTCGCCGATTCCGCCTTACCCGATAACGAGGTCCTGTCCATTGTGCTTGACAGCGGCGGGAATATATGGGCGGGGACCGCCGGCGGCCTTGCACATTATGATGGGGTCGCGTGGACGAAATTCACCGCTCAAAACTCGGGATTGCCCTATGGGTTTACCCGCGCAATTGCAATTGACAAAAACAACACGCTCTGGGCGGGCACCGCCGCGGGCTTGGCAAAATACGACGGCGCCGACTGGACTGTTTTTACTGCCGCGACATCGGGGCTTATTGACGATTTTATCTGGTCGATTGCGTTCGACCGCGTCGGGGCGCTCTGGGCCGGTTCCCAAACCGGTCTGTCTATGTTCGATGGAAAGGCCTGGACGTCCTATACCATTGCCAGTTCGGGCCTGCCGGGTATGGGCGTGAATGCCGTGGCAATAGATCATGACGGCCTTACATGGATCGGCACAAGTAACGGCCTCGCATCGTATAGCTCATTGGCGGCGGCAATTCGTCCACGTTCAAGCATGTTGGCCCGGAGGCTATCGGCCAAAAATTATCCTAACCCATTTGCCCGTTCCACGGCCATTACCTACACGGTCCCTGAAGATGGACCCGTTATCCTACGGATCTTTACGGTTGATGGAAAAACCATCGCTACACTGGTCAATGAACCAAAAAGGGCGGGAAACTACGTTATTCAATGGAATGGTGCAATCATGGGCAACGCCCGGCATGAGGGAATTTTTCTGTGCGTGCTTGTTTGCGGAAAGAACCGCGTTATTTGGAAAATGAATATGCTGAAATAGAATTTATCGCTAATGGAATTAAATTATGAAAAAATCAAACTAAACAAATTAATACGTAACAGTTAATAATATCAATAGCTTATTTGTTTGTTTGGTTTATATTAAAACAATTTTACTAAACATTTTTTTGACAAATCATTTTTTTTTAATTATTATATATATGTCTGGTGTGGTTTATTTTGGTTTATAGCTTAAATAGACATTTGATTAAAACCCCTCCGCCTTCGGCACCTCCCCTTTCAGGGGAGGTTTTCAGGAGGCTCCCCTGAGAGGGGAGCTGTCACTGAAAGTAACTGAGGGGTTTCTTAAGGGGGCCGGCGATTGTAATTAAAAATGTTCTAATAGGGTAGCGTATATTTTTACTATATTTAGCATACTCCGTCCGGAAAAATTCTGAGCGTGGCGAAAAAGGATCGGTTTAGCAAGCACGTTTAATCGTTTTTAACCATTTACAAAAACAAGCAGGAGGAGAACTATGTTGCTGCATTCGAAGGGAAGATTGATCGCAAGCGCTTTTTTGATCGCTGCGGTATGGCTATGCGGCGTCAGCTATGGCTGGACCTGTGCAGGTTCGGAGAATGAAACCAACTCGGGCGGGAACTATCCGCTCGGATGTCCCATGGGAGGAATCGGGGGCGGAAACTTCAATTTTCTGCCTAGTGGCGCGTATAATACGCTCTACTGTATGGATGTTGCCGATCCCGGCGCCATGCCCACCTGTTACGCTTTTGGAAAGCATGGGGCAACGGCCGCATCCGCGACGTTGCAGCATGGAGCGGGAGGCGTAACCACAACCTTTACCGGTTACTGGCCCACGGTAACCGAGCAATATGCGGGAACGGGCATTAGTGACGCCCTAACGCTAAAGTGCTTTTCGCCGATTATCGCGGGCGACGGCATTACAAGCGACAATGAAAATGCCTCGCTGCCCATTGCCATTTTCAAGTTCACTTTCACTAATTCCTCGACTTCCTACGATACGGCGGCAATCGCCCTTTCCAATGGATCGACCTCAGCCGTCAGCGTCGGAGGTAGCGTGGCCGGCATGAGCACGGGCACAAGCTGCATCATGGTCGACACTTCAAGCCCTGACCCGGCCGACATGATAACCTGCGCAAGTTCCAATGCCGGGTTTTCGACCACCGGAATGCTCAGCGGCTCCGGGGCAGGCTATCTTGCCAAGCGTGTCGTGGTCGGGCCAAATTCAACCAGGACCATTACTTTTTGCGTGGCATGGACGAATATTACCAACGGTTACTACCGGACTTTTTTCACCACGGCGCAAACGCTGGCTGCCTACGGAAGGGACAACGCCGTCACCCTTGAGGCCAAGGTCGACAACTGGCACAATAAAATTTTAAATTCAAACCTTCCGTCATGGCTCCAAGACCTTGCCATTAACTGCCTCCATGTTTATAATTGCATGACACGGTGGAACAATACGACAACCGATGGAGTATCCGGTACTTACGGCATGGAAGAATCCATGAGCAGTCTTGGCAATTGGGGCACTAACGATCAGGCGTACCATGCCCACTTTGCCCTTGCATGCTTTGCGCCTCAGGCGGAATGGTCTCAGGTCGCCGAAATGGCCGGCGAAACGCAATTGGCAAGCGGACTTTTTGGACACACTTACGGCAGTACTGATATCCGCAGTGATTGCGGGCAGAAGTTCATGTTAGAGACCTATAAGATTTACCAATGGACCGGAAACGCAACCTACCTCCAGACCATGTATCCTTATATGAAAAAAGCGGTGGCCGGTGTTATTTCCGAGGACAATAACGGCGACGGCCTTACCGACGACAACAACCAGACCACCTACGATAATCCCTTTAGCGCAGGATGGACCTTCCCGTCAAAAGAATATGACAACGAATTGTATCTCGGAGCGTTAAAAGCGGTGATTAAAGCCGCGGTGGCGACGAGCAACACGGCTGACACGGCGGCTTATAGCGCCGACTTCACCAAAACCTCAGCAGGCTTCGAGCGAGCAAATAGCACGACGATCGCCAATAGCGGCTTCTGGAACACTTCCTGTCAGAGTTCAAGCGGGAAAACCGGTTATTATACCGGATCGTCCAACATTGCTCCGAGTGCATCGACCGCTTCAAAGGGAACTGCCGTTTGGGATGCGGCGCTCATGGGTCAGTGGGCCGCCGATTTGTGCGGACTTGGCCCGCTTCATCCGGAAAGCAGGATAGAGAGCACGTTCGATGTTATCAATGACGCCTGCGTAGACCAGCATAATAATCCGCCGCTCTATACGATGATGATGGCGTACCCGGATGTTAATAATACCGGAGCTACGCCGACGTCAACCTTTTTCGGATCTCCAAATTCCTATACCTCTTATGCGTCTTATGGGCCGGGTGAGTTGTGCGGCGCGTTCTACCACAATAAGGCTGACCTCGCAATGCGTGCGCTGCACTCTTTCTGGAACCAAACGATGGGTAAGTTCCTGAGGGTTTATAATGTCGAGTGCAAAATGACAACGACTGGGGCCGCCAGCACCGATTGGGGCGCCGACCGATATATGAACCCGCCTGTGTGTTTTGCCGCGCTTTTCGGCATTACGGGGTTTACTATCGATGTTAATGCAAAGACATTCCGCCTTAAGCCCTCTTTGCCTACAAGCTCGACCTATCAACTCGCGGGGGATTCACTTAAGGCCGCGCCTCTCATTAATCCGATTTCATGCGGCACCGTGGATTATAAGAAAAACTCCTCGAACGGACAGCGTTTCTTAGTGAAGTTCGATAATGCCATGACGTTTAACACGTTTTACTGCGGGAAAGTCGGCGGCACGCAGCAGGTTTCGGTCGTAAAATCGGGCTCAACCGTTCCCGCGACCATTGCCGTTAATGCGACCGACACCAGTGAATATGCGGTTTCTTTCACCAGTCCCTTGTCCATAGATAATTCCGGCGTCGCGATTTATATCGGGAATTATACCGTCGGCGTTAATGCCCCGGCCCGCGAAACAAAGGTCCAGAATTTCCTGGTCAACACGAAACTGGGAAGAATATCCTATTCGCTGCCGGAAGGGGCATCAGTCAAGATTTGCCTGGTCAATTCCCAGGGAATCGAAAAGACGCTTTTCCGCGGCCAGCAGGCCTCGGGCCCGCATAGCTTGGGCCATAACTGGAAAAGCGAGCCGGCCGGAGTTTATTACGTTACTTTAACGACCGGTGAATCCAAGACCGTTCAAAGATTGGTGCATGTGCAATAACAGGTGATGCATTAATTCGGAGGTAAAAATTATGCCTCTTTTCCTTCTTGCGCAATAGAAGGAAAAGGGGCATTTTATTTGTTTTTAACCTCCCTTCCTGCTGGAAGATATCTCCCCAAAACAAACCAGTATCTGCAAACCTTTGGTCTTATTAAAGAAAATGGCTGTTTCCCTACAGAAAGCGGTATTTTCCCGGCCCTATTGTTTTAGTTGGTTTTTCATGATATATTAATGTAAACCAAAGAATCATATGCTGTAACCAGTTGTTTTTAAAACCGATCGGCATAGTAGGTAAAATTTAATGATCAAGGGAGGATTTATGTTAATAAGGAATACTTCGGGTGGTCCCAAATGCTTTTCAGCCCTTTTCTTGATTTCCGGCTTCGTTTTCTCGGCAATGGGCTTGACCGCGCCCTATCTATTTGGAGTGCAAGCAACGGGCTCTCAAAGCATAAGCATTTCCTGGAGGAACAATGATTTAAATACGACCGAGTTTATTGTGCTTAGGAAAACATCGTCGACGCCTTTCGCTGCGGTGGATTCAATACCTTTCCCCGCAACCGCATTTAATGACAGTAATCTCGCGCCTTCAACGAAATATTTTTATGCCGTGCTTTCATCAGCTCAAGGTCAGTTATCCGATACATCAAACATCGATTCCGCGGTGACTACCGCTGCGCCTATAATATTCGTTGCCCCGCAAATAGCCGTTTCGTGGAACCCGATTACGAAAACTGATTCCATTACATATTACGATAGCAGCACCGGTGAAAAAGGGTATCGCCTTTTTAGAAGGATGGGTGCTGGGAAGTTTTCTTTAATTGATAGTCAGATAAGCGCATCGCCCTGGGCAACCGGGCTGAAATATTTTATAGACCCGGGTATTTCTCCGAACATCTGGTATACTTATAAAGTTGAAGTATTCGATAATTCCGATTCTTTATTTTCGTCCGATAGCGCCATTTACACCTATGCGGAACCGCAAAAAACGCATTCCTACTCTTTTACAAAAATTTCAGAATTTCCAATAGCCCCCATTGGATGGTCGGAGAAAATCGGCGACTCTTTGTATGTTAATGAAAATGATATCAATTCGCCTCATGCAATAACGGTTATTAACATTAAAGACCGGGCAAATCCCGCTTTTTTGGGATATCTTAGGGCCGATAGCCTCCCGGCTGTTTTGCAGCATACGAAAATCGCCGACTATATTAAATTCAATGTAAAGAATAACCCTCCTTGGGCGCGTACCTATTTTTCCGCAAATGGTTTCGATTTTGTTTTTAGAGAGGACACGCTATTTCAATACAGCGCCGCTACGCAAGGGCTTATAAGTACTATTGTTTTTAATGATGGCTCCTGGCATAATGGAATTATTGCGCAACTTAATGATAGCCTTTTATTGCTGAACATCGGTTTCGGTATAAATAGGCTTTGCACATGCAAATATTCAAACAAGAAAATGGATACTCTTTTTAGTGAACCAATGGATGATTTTTCGACTTTAAGCGGATTTCAAAATCAAAAAGCATATTTTATTTCAGTCTTTTTTTGGGGGCATATGGATGATATGATGAGTGTCAACTTTAGTTTCTACGATTACGGCATAAATCAAATTTCTCCTCAACATTTTGAAGGGGGAAGTTCCTGGGATTTAAATAGTTGTTCCGCTTGCCTAATAGATTCCTTCATTAGCTTTAGGTATTCAGTTTACAACAGTCTGTTAACCATAGAGACATTTGATATCCGAAGCGCTCAATCAAATTCTCTTTCGAGTTTTGTTGACTCGAATTTCAAGGGGGGCGCGATAAATAATATTATTATCGACTCAACGACAAATGAAATCTTCATGGTTGGCGCAAATTCATTTGCCGTCTACCAGTATTCCCAAGGCCCCGCTGCCATTAAAATGAATGGGCTAAGTTTGCAAAACAAGAATAAAAGCTTGTTGACGGCGTACATTACGCAGAACGGCATACTCATCAAATTCGGTGTTCAGCGGGATCCTATCGAAGGTTTATCCATTTATAATGTTGCCGGGAGAATGGTGAGGAACTTCTCGGGATCGGTTTGTAGCGCTACTCAAGGGCTCTTATGGGACGGCAGAGACAATCGAGGCGCGGCGCTTTCTCCGGGTTCCTATTTTTTAGCGTTAAAAGGAGCAAAACCGACGGAATCAATCAGGGTCTTTTTAATGCACAAATAGAATAAGGGCTTGGCGGGTAATGGAAATGCCGAATGAATGAAAAATTGTCTCTAAATATTCAGTTCGGCTTTACCTTCGACGCCTCAATAAAGAACTCCTTTAAAAACCGGTCGTCGGGCAAATACCGCTGCGCTTCGCTGTAATCACGAAAGGCTTCGCTATAGTACTGAAAAGCCTTGTTGACGTCAACGGGTTTTGACGTCGCTTTTGCCTCCTCGGCCAGCACATTGCATTGTATGGTGCGAATGTGTCCCCAAATTCTCAGACTGTCGCCTTTATAATTTGCGGCCACCTTTTCTTCCAGCCCCGCTTTTTCCGAATCGGGGACATTCACGACAAAAGGCATGGCATTTTCTTTGTAGCGCATGATGTCCGATAAAATCAAGGCCGGGCATTCCCGGTTCTGCCGATAAATTTTCCTTCCGAGCTTTCGGTAGAATTCCGCGTAGGGCAGATTGTCGGTGTTGATGCGGGAAATGTCCGCCGTGAATTCGCGAAGTTTTTCCTCGCCCAGCGCGCATTGGCCGATAAAATCGGATGCATTTGCAAGCGTCACATAATCCAGCTTGTCGGCGGCGACAGCTCCAATGCGCAATTTTTCATTGACCCGCTGGTAATCAATGGCCAGGGGTTCGTTTGATCCGATCAAATGCGTGTGCATGATGGTATTGGGAGAATCGGTGGTCATCCAAAGCGAACTATGCGGATACACCTGCTGAAACGTCTTGATAATCACTTTGTAGTCTTCCGGCGTTATGTGCATCGGCAGCCACAGACAATGGATTCCTCCGGGGTTAAGCCGCTTGCGGCAGTCCTCGAAAAAATCCTTGGTGTAAAGCGCCGCACTCCCCTGGTTCGATTGCGGGTGGATCGGGCCGGAATAGATGATGTCGTAGGTCTGGTCCGTTAATCGCACGAAATTCTTACCGTCTTGAATGATCAGGTTAAGCCGGGGGTCGTTTAAAACGTCGTTATTCATTTGGGTAAAATATCGCTTGGCCGGCTCGACCACGCCGCCGCAGATTTCAACGACGTCAAGCCGCTTTACGTCGTCATATCGAAGGATCGACCCCGCGGTCCCGCCCGCTCCGAACGCGATTAAAAGCGCGGTTGTCGGGCGTTTGTTCAGGAATACCATGAGATGCGCCGGGTACTTATGGGAGGCCACGTCAACCTGCCCGTCGGAAGCCACTTGTCTGCCGTCTATTCTAAGGATTCTTCCATAATCGGCCGACTGGTTTTCCGTTACCTGGATGTCGCCGGTGATTGTTTCCTTGAAATAGAGTTGCTTCTCGCCTTTGTTAAGACCTTGCGTCAGCGCGTCCCTGAGGTCCGGGGTGAACCCTACCATTGCCAGTAAACTAAAAACGGCGATGGCGATTGCCGCCGCGGTGACCGCGAATTTCCGGCGCTTTGAGGCAACCATGAACAGGACCGCCGACACCAAAAGAAAAATTGAGCCCGCGATCACGATGCTTCTCATGACGCCGATAAGGGGGAGCGCGACAAATCCCGCCAGGAGCGCGCCAAAGACGGAGCCGATCGTGTTTGCGGCATACATAGCGCCGACGCTTGCGCCGATATTTGTTTTGCCGTTAAGGATTACCTTGAGTGCAAGCGGAAAGGCCATACCCATGAGAAGCGTGGGAATGGCCATGATGGCAGCGGCAATCGCAAGGAGGTAAACAAATGATCCCCAGAAGGTCGTGATGGCGAACGCGTTTTCAAGATTATGGGTAATGCCGTACATATTATTGATCAGCGCCGTGGAGATGAGTACCGACAAGCCGATCAGCAGTTCGATAACGGCCAGCTTCATGATCGCACCGCTCATGTTTTTGGCGAGACGCGACACCAGAAAGCTTCCAAGCGCAAGCCCGAATAGAAATACCGCAAGCATCGAAGCAAAGGCATAGGAATCCATGCCCATGACCCAAACAAGCGCCTTGGTCCAAGCTACTTCGAGAAAAAGGCTTAAAAAGCCGGACACTGCGTAGAGTACAATGACCGTGTTTATTTGCGGGTTCTTAAAAGGGGCGTTTTCGGCATGGCGGTTGGCGGCCCCTGTGTCCTTATTGTCAATTATCTTCGAAAGCGCCTTCAATCGTTTGCCGTACATAAAGACCGTGGCCGCGATTGCAACATTCAATAAAACGGCGAAAGCCGTCGTGCCGATAAGTCCGATCGTGCCGATCAAAAAATAGCCCGAGACAAGACAGCCTAAAACGGCGCCCAGGGTGTTTGCCGCATATAACCTGCCTGCCCGTTTTTCCGGCATTCCGCCGAACGTTTCCGAAATGAACGAACTAATAACCGGCAGGGTCCCGCCCATAAGCGTGCAGGGGACAATAAGGATTAGAAAAGAAACAAAAGCCCTTATAAGGCTGATCTGATAAAACGAAGGATGAATGTGTCGGTAAAGAAACGTATATAGAGGCGACGCGCCGCTAAAGCACAGCGGAACCAGCATGCCGCATATGCCGATGCCCAACTCCAGAAACGCGTAGATTGCAAGCGCGTTTTTCACGCGGTCGATCCGTTTTCCCAGAAGCCAACTCCCTAGTGCAAGGCCGGTCATGAAAACGGACAAAACGGTGCTTGACGCGAAAATGGTGTTTCCGAAAACCAGGCCGAAAGATCTGACCCAGATTATTTCGTAAACGATGCCGCTTATGCCGGACAAAATGAACAGGGCGGTAATGAACCAACCGCCTTTTTTTGTGGGATACAATGGTTTCTCCTTGATTATGGATAGGTTAAATGTTTACAAGCAATAGATAGACCGCGGTCACAGGCTTTGTTGAAATCAGTCAATGCCTGGCCATTGTCGCCTTTTGCCTTGAAGGCGAGTCCGCGGTTATAATATGCCATGGCATATTCCGGATTGAGCGTTATTGCCCGACTAAGGTCATCGATGGCCCGGTCATGGTCGCCCCGGCTATTATAGGCGACGCCGCGGTTATTATAGGCCGGCGCAAACCTCGGATCCAGTGCGATCGCCCGTGTATAATCTTCAATAGCGCGGACATTGTCGCCTTTGTTCTTATAAGCGATTCCGCGATTAACGAAGGCCTTTGCATACCGCGGATACAGTCCGATTGCGTGCGTATAATCTTCGATGGCGCGGTCAAACTCGCCAATGTCCTTGTAGGCTACGCCACGGTCATTATAGGCCGGGGCATAGTTGGGATCGAGCGTGATTGCCTGGGCAAAGTCCTGGATGGCAAGATTGATCTCGCGGGCTTCGCTAAAGGCCAGCCCACGGTGAGTATATGCGACCGCGCAGGGAAATTTAGCAATCACGTCATTCCAAAGCGAAAGGCTGTTGTTCCATATGCCGCAACGTTCTCTGGTGAGGAAAGTAAACACAATCAGGGACGCTGCAATTACGGTAAACAGGAGGACTTTTATGGCCTTGTTGTCAAGCAACTTTTCCCGGATTAAATGTCCATGCAATGCAACGAAAAAATAATAGACGCCAAGTATCGGGATATACGTATATCGCTCGGCGACCATGGCATCTCCTATACGTATTATTTGAAGCATCGGAAGCAAGGTGATGAGAAAAAAGAGCGGACCGAAAACCAGTTTTCGTGAACGGCGATTGTGATAAATTACGCCGGTAATGCCTATCATTAAAAAAAAGGACGAAAGCAGCGCCATGTTCATGCTTCCGTCAAGCTTGGCGGGAAAGGGATATAGGGCGCTAAGGTGCAGCGGCACGATCGTTTCGACCACATAAAAAACCATGCCGTAAAACGGTGTGCAAAACCTCGTTATAGCTGATAATGAGGAATATTCCGTAATCGGTCCGGGACTTTTTTGGGTGAGAATCGTTAGTGCCGCAAACAGTGCGGCAACCACGAAAAACGGGACCTTTTCAAGCAGTTTTTTTTTGTCGATCTTTCGGTTATTTACATAATCGATAAGAAGCAGAACAAGAGGCTGGCTGACGGCCACGGGCTTTGATAATAGTGAGAGCATAAGCGAAAGCAAACAGAAGCCATAAAACTTCTTTTCGGCTTTTTTCTTATACCTGAGATACGACAAAAGGGAAAGGAAATAAAAGAAAGCCGACAGCACGTCTTTTCGCTCCGCTATCCAGGCCACGGATTCAACTCTGAGGGGATGGACGGCGAACAGCAATGCAACGATCAGACTCGCGGGGCGTTTTCCCGACAAACCATACATCAGTGCGAATACCAGTAGGCAATTTATGATATGCAGCAGAACATTCGTCCAGTGATAAACCGCGGGGTTTAATTGAAAGAACCGGTACTCCGCCATGTACGAGAGCATGGTAAGCGGTTGGTAATTGCTTACGTAGATCGACGAGAAAACCTTTGCGACATTGTGGGGCGCAAACCCCATGATGTCCGGATTTTCGACGACATACCCTTCGTCGTCCCAGTTGGTGAAACCGTTTTTTAGCGACGGTGAAAAAGCGAAGAACGTTAAGCCGATAATGACGGCGCAATAGAAAAGTACGCGGCAAAAGTCCTTCCCGGCGGATGGATGAATGGTATTCTCAAGGGGTTGATTTGACATAAAGGCATACCATCATCGCGGCCGAGGACTGTATCCCAGCTCTTTAGCGCGTTTCAGTTCGGCCTGCGCCATTTCCGTTTTGCCCGATGCATTGTAGAGCGCGCCGAGAAAATAGTGCGCCGGGGCAAACCGTTCATTAATGGCGATGGCGCGAAGGATCTCCGCCTCGGATTGCGCCGCGCGACGGAGGTTCATATAAACGACGGCGAGGTTTGTGTGCGTGGCGGGATCCTCCGGCGCAAAGACAACCGCTTTTTGCGCATGGTCCAGGCTTTTATCGAACATGCAGAGCGTGGTATAGAGCGTTGCCAGTTCGGTATGAGCGGGGACGCATGAAGAATCGATTGCAAGGGTGCGCAGGTAGGCCGCTTCGGCCGGAAGCAGCAGCCCCTGGCTGCGCAGGCCGCGCGCTCCGCTTAAACATACAAGCGCGGCGTTGTCCATTGCCTCGCGCCTGACCATGCGGGCGGTCGTGTCCCCCGGCATGAGCCGAAGCGCCGAATCCGCTTCTGTCAATGCCTGGAAAAACTGTTGCCGGGAATTCATTATACCGGCTTCCATAATGAGCGATGACGCCGCGGAGCATTGTCCGATATTTTCTATCATGGTGTCATCGACATTGCCGACAAAGGGTAAAACGGACGCGCGCCGACCAAGCAATTCTTCCATGTTTTCAAGCCACAGGAGGTTGGCGGGCCTTACCAGATTGTGCGGCGCAAAAAACTCTACGCCAGGGCAATCGTCGCTTATGACCGGAACGTCCTTTACAAAATCATGTACTTGTCTTTCACCCATAAGAAAGCATGATACTAGTCGTTGGGGATTTGCAAGGGATATTTTCGCGAGATCGCCATGCACGCCTTCGGCCGCCATGTTTCGTTTCAATGCGGGAATATCGATGCTGAGTGAGTCAAGGCTTCCGATAAGTATCCCTTCGGTGCCAAGAAACCAAAGGGATGTGTGAGGAAACGCCGATACAAAACTCGCGACAAGCATGCGATATTGGGGGCGCGACAATACATGAAGCGGCGCCCATTGCGCCATGACGCCGTGTTCGGCCAGCCGTAAGCGGCAGAGCTTATAGAAGTCGGCGGAGTAAAGGTTGGTTGCGGAGGCCAAATACGGGTGCATGGGTTCGAGCGTAATAACGTTATAACGCCTATGCGAGCGTAGAAGATAGTTTCGTCCGTCGTCGATAATGAAACGAATCTTCGGGTCCTCGGCGGCGTGGTAATTGACGTCGGAAAAATATCGAGCGGACCCGACGACCGCCGGCGAGATCTCGGCGCAGTCAACCTGTTTAACCGCTGGATGGATGGCGGCTGTCCCGCATGTCGTGCCGGTGCCGAAGCAAATTACCAGAACGCTGTCGGGCGACGGCGAAAGCAGTATGGGCAGATGGGCGAGCAAATGCATGTACTCGTAGCGATAGGTCCCCGCGGCATTGAAACCGTCGATATTAAGCGTGCGTCCTTGGATATTTTTAATCACCGCCACGCTTGCGACTTGGTCCTCTTTGTACGACACCAAGGAAGCGGGGCCTTCCGCGCCGCGGACCGCCCGGCTATAAAGGACCATGGGATGAAGTCCGGAAAACGCAAGGCATGCGGCGCCTATAATAACCGTTAGCGCTATGGCCGCAAAGGTCCGTTTTCCTGAATTTTTCGGTGCGTGCGCAAGAGCGACAATACCGCCGATGCAATTGATTATTGCGACAATAACCAGCGAGTGTTGTATGCCGAATGCCGGAACAAGCAAAAACGCCGCGGCCAGGGATCCCGCGATGCCGCCGAGCGTGTTGAGCGCCGATAACGAGCCGGTGGTCCGGCCGGCGGTATTAATTGACCTGCATGATGCTCCGATTGCAAGAGGATATATGGCGCCCATGCAGAATGCGGGCGGAAAAATTACGGAAAAGCTTATAACGTACCTGATGGTTATCCATTGCCACCAGGCATGGACCAGTCGGCCTTCGGCAAAATGGATTACCGGGTCAAGAGCGTGCAGAAGAAACGGCGAAGCAAACCCCGCCATGCCGATGCACAGCATGAGCGCCGCGAGCCATGCAGTTGGATCGCGGCGCTTTTTTGCAAGCGCCGCCGCGAAAAGCCCTCCGATCGCCAAACCAATAAGCATGACGCTTAGCACCGTTGTAAAGGCGTAGGTGGTGCTCATTAAAAAAAAGACGAGCGCGCGGCCCCAGAGGACCTCAAAGGCCATGGCGCAGAATCCCGAACACCCAAGTATCACGGGAAAAAGCCATTCGGGCGGAGGAGATTGCCCGGCGGAATTTTCCGTGGTTTGCGCCGGGGCGTAAGTTTCGCCCGTAGGACCTTTACGACGTACGACGACAATCGCCCCGATTGACGCCAAGCAATTTATTGCCGCCGCTAATAAAATCGAACCGGACATTCCTAGGCCGGGTATGAGAAAGAAACCGGCCGCTATGGTTCCAACGATCGCGCCGAACGTATTGACCGCGTAAATGACGCCCAGGTCACGGCCAAACATCACGTCTTGCGAAGCGACGACGCGGCTAATGGCTGGAAATGTCGCGCCCATGAGCATGGTGGGGACGATAAGTACGACGACCGCAATGATTATACGGGCCCCGATATGCGCTCCCATGAACGGTCCGGATAAAAACGGCGCGTCGGCGCATAATTTTTGGACCGCGTGCAGTATCGCCGGCGAAGCCGCCCCGAAAAGCCCGACGCCTGCTTCACAAAAAGCGAAAACCACGAGCGGGCGCTTTACCCGGTCAACGGTCCGTCCGCCGAAAAAAGCGCCGAGCGCCATGCCGCCCATATACGCAACAAGCACCGCGGCCCATGCGGCCACCGCGGTGCCCACCACCAGGCCGAGCATGCGCGCCCATACGATTTCGTAGACAAGCGCGCTAACGCCCGATAAAAAATAGAGAGGAAGAATGATGCGGCGCGGTATCATGGTAACCTAGCGTTTTTTAAATGTAGGCGTCCGCGGGAATTTTGCAATTTTCCCAATCGAATAAAAATACGCTCCGGCAACTCCTTTCGGCCATGATTTCATGGCTGTGCCGGCGCCGGGCGATGCGTATTATTCTTTCCGGGAAATTCAGGATCATCTATTTTAATCACTATGGGTCAAAGCAGGGAAAAGAATATGTCTCCGGGATTGCGACGTACGATTTTTGCGATGTTCGGAGTATCGGGCTTCTGCGGACTCCTCTATCAGATCGTTTGGGTCAGGATCGCCTACGCCTTTTTCGGCATCATTACGCCGGTACTCTCCATTGTTATTTCGGTGTTTATGTTGGGTTTATTATTAGGTTCGGCTTTTGGAGGGCAGCTTGTAAAAAAACTGTCGCAACGTTTCCGGATGCCGGCGATTCTGTTCTATGCGTTGGCGGAGCTCGGTATTGGGTTCGGCGCATTCTGCGTTCCGAAATTGTTTTCGCTCATGCAACAGGCGCTCCTTTCGCTGGGGAGCATGGATTCGTTCGGGTACCTGTTTATTTCGGCGTCGGCGATTGCCGTGGCGCTTCTTCCCTGGTGCATATTAATGGGTTTCACCTATCCGTTCATGATGAGCTTTGTAAGGCAAGTAGACCCGTCGGCGGCGCGGTCAAGCTTCAGCTTTCTTTATCTGGCGAATGTGATCGGCGGGGCGGCCGGGACAATCGTTACTGCCTGCGTTCTTATTGAGCTTTTCGGTTTTACAGGGACTCTTACCATTGCCGCGGTCTGCAACGCAACCATCGCGGCAATCGGGATTGTTATCAGCGGAAAATTCCAGAGAGCATCCGATGCGCCGGAAGCGGCCCAACCGGAGGTTCGTCCGTTGGCGGTGGAAAAAGCGCGATTTTCCATTCCATTCCTTCTTTTTGTCAACGGTTTTGCGGTACTATGCATGGAGATCATCTGGACAAGAAATTTTACGCCGGTATTAAAAACTGCCGTTTATTCTTACGCCGCCCTGCTCGCGGTCTATCTGCTCGCCACGTGGACAGGTTCCCAGTTGTATAGAAAACACTTGGCGCTATCGAAATGCTTTTCGGTCGAAACGCTCCTGGGCGCTCTATCGCTTTTTTCCCTGCTTCCGGTCGTTGTCAACGATCCGCGCCTGCCGATCAGGGGAGCGGTCCTCGCGCTTCTGAGCATCGTGCCGCTTTGCGCGGCCCTTGGGTACTTGACGCCGCTTCTCATCGATAGGTATTCAAGGGGATCGCCTTCGATAGCAGGGCGGGCCTATGCAATGAACACGTTGGGCTGTATTCTGGGGCCGCTTTTTGCTTCCTATTTGTTTCTTCCCATGCTTGGCGTTAAAACGTCGCTTCTGCTGCTTTCCTCGTTACTTATGGCGTGTTTTGCCGCTTATTGCCGAAGGTCTTTACTGCGGAGAAAATGGTCGATTGCAATCGCGACGTTTTTCGCGGCGCTGCTATCCATAGGATTGTTTTTCAACGACACGTACGAAGAGTATTTCCATTCATACGGCCACAGCGCGATGCGAAGAGATTATGCCGCCACGGTCACCTCCATAGGCGCCACGATGGCCGACAAGCAGCTTCTTGTCAATGGGCTCGGTACGACGTATTTGACGCCGATCACCCAGTTTATGGCGCACCTCCCGCTCGCTTATTGCGAACGACCGCCCGTCTCGGCCCTGGATATCTGTTTCGGGGCGGGCACGACATTCAGGTCTCTTGTCAGTTGGGGCATAAGCGTGACCGCGGTCGAGCTGGTGCCGAGCGTTCCGAAGGCTTTCGGATTCTTCTGGCAGGACGCGGAAACGGTGCTCGCCAATCCTCGGGCACATGTGATCATCGATGACGGCAGAAGATATTTGATGCGTACCGAGCAAAAGTTCGATGTGATCACCATTGATCCGCCGCCGCCCATGGAGGCCGCTGGGTCAAGCCTGCTCTATTCGGTTGAAATGTATGCCTTGATTAAACAGCACTTAAGCGAAGGCGGTATTCTCCAGCAGTGGGTTCCCGGCGTTGAAAAACCGGCGCTCTTGGCGGCGGCGAGGTCCATTGCCGTTTCATTTCCCTATGTTAAGGTTTACCGGTCGGTTGAAGGCTGGGGATTTCATTTTCTGGCCTCTATGAGGCCTTTGGGTCAATTTACCGCCGCCGACCTTGTTTCACATATGCCCGCTCCAGCGCGGCAGGACCTTTTGACGTGGTGTCCGGAAGGCAATCTGGAAGCGTACCTACAATCCGTCTTGTCAAAAGAGTTTTTACTTGACCCTCGGCTATCAAAACCCGGCCCGATGATTACCGACGATAAACCTTTTAATGAATATTTCCTGCTGCGGCGCTTGGCGGGAGGGCGGCAAGCCGTTCGGTGATTTCCCGAACTTCCCGCTCGTCACCTGCGGACCGCGCTAGTGCAAGAGCTCTTTGAAGAAGCGGAACGGCTTCGGCAGGTACTCCTTTTTGCACAAAAGCCACGGCAAGATTTTTAAGGGCGCTTCCATAATCGGGGTTGATTTCCAATGCTCTTAGATAGTGGGTCATGGCTTCGTCGATTCGCCCGCGCTCTATTAGGCGGTTACCGAGGTTATTGTGCGCTTTGGCATAGTTCGGGTTGATTTCCAAAGCTTTTTGGTAGTGGGCCATGGCTTCGTCAATTCGTCCGATACTTGTCAATAGAATGCCAAGGTTGACATGAACTTCGGCAAAGTTCGGGTTAATTTCCAATGCTTTCCGGTAGTGGACCATGGCCTCCTCGGTCCGGCCGGTTTGCGCGAGCAGAAGACCAAGGTTGTTGTGAGCTTGGGAATAGTCGGGGCTTAGTTCCAACGCTTTTTGATAGTGGGTGATCGCTTCGCCTGTCCGGCCGCTCTTGGCAAGCAGGAGACCGAGATTATTATGGGCCATCCAGCAATCCGGGTTTTTCCGGATGGTCGTCGTGTACAGGGTCTCGGCGTCGGCATACATCCCGCTTTGTTGCCGGGAGAGCGCGCCGAAGGACAATAATACCATCGCGTAAAATACCGGTCGCAAAACCCGACGACTTTCATCGGATAGCCTACCAAAGGCCCGTCGCATGCCGGCTACCGCCAAACTCATGGGGCCGATGCATGCGAGATATTGAAAGTGGTCGGCGACAAAGGAAAATCTAAACGGATACACGCTGAAAAAACCGAGCGCCGGGAAAAGCGTTGCTATAAAGTAAAGGAGTGCGGCCAGGGGCGCGCGCGAACGGTTCCGTAGCAACCAGAATATGCCGGAAAGCGCAAGCGTCGCAACAGGAAATAGGTATTGCCACCATACTGCTTTGTCCACACTCCAGCGCGGATAAATAAAAATCAAATTCACGGGGGCGAATATTTTGCTTGCATAAAACCACGTCGCCCGTCCGGCAATAAGGCCCCGTTCAATAATTGTAAAAGTAAACGCGCTTCCTTCGGCCCCGATGTACCTGCGTTCAACCCAAGCGGTGAACAGCCCGTAAACAATTCCCGCAACAAAAAAAGGGAGCAATGGAACGAAATCGTTTTTCCAACCGATTTTCCCCCGCCTCCACCAGAATAGCACAAGCAGCGACAGCGGTAAGGTCGCAATAACGGATTTTGACGTTAAGCCCAGCATGAAAAAGCCCAAGGCCATCACATAAAATTCCCTTTTTCTTTCTTGGTCGAACTTCAGATACGCGATGATCGTAGACAGAAAGAAAACTCCGGACAGGGTATTCTTCAGTTCCGTGATCCACGCCACGGACTCGACCTGCACGGGATGAAGCGCAAAAATGGCGGCCACGAACCAAGCACAGGGTATCGCGAGCCTGCGAAGGGTGCGAACCAACAATAGTGCGGAAAGGAAGTGCAACAGAATGTTTACCAAATGGTAGCCAGGCATTGCATCTCCCCAGAGGTGATATTCAATCCAAAAAAGGGTATGTGTAAGGGGGTAATATTGCTGAGTAGTTCCGAGTTTAGTCCATATATTCGATAGACCATTCGATGAACGAAGTTCCGGCCTTGTAAGGTGGTGGTCATCATCCCAGATGGGCTTGCCGCTTAAGGCAGGCTGGTAAGCCGCCAGCGTGACTAAAAACAAGGCAACGGCGAAAACCCGATCTTTATTATATAAATGAAGAAGCGACTGTTTCACTGGCCTCCTGTTATAAAACAAAATAAATTTTGGTTCTGGGGCTTTACCGGCTTTATCACTACCCACTCCCCTTTCCCAATATGGCAGTGTTGACCTAATATTAGCTAAATAAAATCAGTTGGTTAAACTATCTTCGGATGTTAATGTGTTGTAACTTGTTGTAATTTAATTAATTAAGATTATAATATCATTAAACCGATTTTCATAATGTTGACCCAAAGATCAACTTAAAATTAAAAATATCACAAAATAATCATGCTTTTTCTTTTTTTCAAGCTATATTGAGTAACATCATGCCTAACATATTTACCTATTACGACTATCACAAGTACCTTCTGGATTATTATTCCGAAAAAAAAGGGACGTCCCGCTATTTTTCTTACCGTTACATGAGCCGGCAACTGGGGATCGACGCAGGGTATTTGGTCAAAGTGCTCCAAGGGCAAAAGAACCTCTCGTTTGATTCCGCTCCCAAAGTCGCGGCGCTTTTAAAGCTGAATAAAAAAGAAACCGAATATTTTAAAGTGCTTGTTTTGTTCGGAAAAGCGAAATCAAATAGCGAAATTGCCGGATATTTTGAAAAACTGCTTAATATTTCGGAAACAAAAAGCACGACCATCGACGCCGATTGCTACGAGTTTTACAAAAAATGGTACTATTCCGCGGTTCGTGAAGTGCTGGGCTTTTACAGGTTTAATGGCGATTATAAAGCGCTTTCGGAAATGATTCTTCCTTCCATTAAGCCGGCTGAAGCTAAAAAATCCGTCAAACTCCTTGAACGATTGGGCCTTATCAGAAAAAACGAGGAAAATACTTACGTTCCAACGGCCCGGTTTATAACCACCGGCGAAAAATGGCGGTCAATCGCGGTAAGGCAATTCCAGGAAGAAACCCTGCTTTTAGCGAAAGCGGCCCTTGACTCCATCCCCAAAGATGAACGCGATATTTCCACCTTAACACTAAGTCTTTCGAAAGAGGGTTTTGATGAAATCAAGGAAGTCCTCAAACAAACCCGGCGGCAAATATTTGAAATAGCGGAAAAAGAACACAGCGTTAACGGGGCCTATCAGCTTAACTTACAATTTTTTCCTATTTCAAAAAAGGTCCGGGAGGGGTTGCAGCCATGAACAGGCGTTTTAATTTCGGCCTTTTTTCAGTTGCAGCCTCATGCGTGGTCTTCGTATGCATGTGCACGGCCGACAGGCTTTCCGGGCCCGGGACTGGTTCGGAAACCACCAATGGAATCGTCGCGACCATTCGTTACCAAAACGGCGCGCCCGCATCCTTCTCAACTGTCAAGATTCGCCCCGCCGCGTTTTTGCAGGACACCGCTTCGTCGGGCGTGCTGCGCTCCGCCGCGGTGATCGATACGCTGACCGATTCGTTGGGGCGATTTTCGATACCCGATTTCCAAGGACAGGGCGAATATGCCGCCGAAATCATCGACACCTCCAAAAGTCAGGGCGCGCTCCTCAAAATAAAGCCGGAGTCTGACAGCTTAGGCGATTTCGGCGTCGTTTTCCTCAATCCGCTCAGCGCGATTTCGGGGACCATCGACCGATCGGGGATCCCGAATTCTGCGGCCGTTTATGTTCAAGTCTTCGGCCTCGACAAGGTAAAGCGCATTGATTCAACCACCGGCAATTTCACCATCGATAAATTGGCAATGGGCAGTTATAGTCTTCACGTTTTTTCATCGCTTGCCTCGTTCATTCCGCAGACGATAGAAAATATCACGGTCGTTTCCGCCGCCCCGGCCACCATCGACACCATTCGCCTGGTTTCCGTGGCCACGTGGCAAAACGCGAAATCGGTGTATCTCAACACAACGCCATCGGGCGCCGACGTGACGACCGATATTTACCGTTTCCCCGTGCTCTGCAGGTTAACAACCGATAATTTCGATTTTCTGACCGCCCGCACGCACGGCGAAGACGTTCGTTTTGTCAAAACCGACAATACCCCGCTTTCGTACCAAATCGAACGATGGGACGCCTCCGCGGGCGTGGCCGAAATTTGGGTCAGCGTGGACACGGTTTTCGGCAACAACGCTACGCAGCATTTTACCATGCTGTGGGGGAATTCCGACGCCGCCGACGCATCGAACGGCGGCGCGGTGTTCGATACGGGCATGGGTTTCCAGGGCGTTTGGCACATGAGCGACACCGATGGGGTTTCCTGCCTCGACGCCACGAACAATCATTATGACGGCGTGCTGTACGCCATGTCGAAGGCGTCCATGGCGTCCGGGGCCATCGGCGGCGCGCAGACGTTCGACGGCGCCACCAATTACATCGTGATGTCGAATACCGCCGACAGCAAGCTCAATTTCCCGCAGGGCGGCAGATATTCCGTTTCGGCGTGGGTCTACGACGAAGCGCTTGACAATGGGTATCACTGCATCGTCTCGAAAAGCAACCAGCAATACGGCCTGCAGGTAAACAACCAAAACACATGGCAGTTTTTTGAATTCGAGAACAAGCAGGGCTGGGCCTCGACCGAAGCTCCGGCGTCGGCTCTTGCCTGGAAATACGTGGTGGGAGAGCGTTCCGGAACAAAGCAATATATTTACGTTGACGGCGTTCTTGCCGACAGTTCCATTATTCTCACCGCCGACGGTTCCGACCGTTACACCAGCGACAATGTTTGCGTAGGAAAGCGTCCCAGTGAAACCAACCGGTGGTGGAGCGGTATGATCGATGAAGTCAGAATTTGCAGTTGGGCCCATGGTCCGGGCTGGATAAAACTCTGTTATATGAACCAAAAACAGAGCGATGCGTTGGTCACTTATAAATAAGCGAATGCCCTGATACTAAAATTGAAAACCGACATGAATAAATTTGAATTAACCGTCACAGTTAAGCCCTTAACTTAAAGAAGGAGGAGGTTGTATATGAAGTTCAAATTAATGGCGAGAGCCGCCATTTTATTCGGAACTGTTTTCCTGTTCACGGGGTCTGTTAACGCCGCGACCGCGCGGTATATGGAAAAACTTGACCGGGGTCTTGTTGCGGTCAAATCGGGGAGCGGCTATTTTTTAAGTTGGCGGCTTTTCGGGACCGACCCGCAGGACGCTACGTTCGGGTTTAATATTTATAAAGGAACAACGAAACTCAATACAACGGTCCTCACGACCGCAACGTGCTACCAAGACAACAGCGCCGGCACGGGAACTTACACCGTGAAGCCCGTGACCAATGGGGTGGAAGGGGCCGTTTCCGCGGATGCCATTGTCATAGATAACGGCAGTTATCTGAATATTCCGTTGACGCCCCCGGCCGGCGGGACCGTGGGCGGGTCGGCTTATACCGAGACCGCCAACGATTGCAGCATCGGTGATCTTGACGGCGACGGCCAATATGAAATCGTGCTTAAATGGGACCCTACAAATTCCAAGGACAATTCACAAGCGGGCTATACGGGACCGACCTATCTTGACGCCTACAAACTTGATGGAACGCGCCTGTGGCGGATAAACCTCGGGCAGAACATCCGGTCCGGCGCCCACTATACGCAGTTTCTCGTGTATGATTTTGACGGGGACGGATGCGCCGAGGTTGCTTGTAAAACAGCTCCGGGGACCGTGGACGGAACGGGTAGTTTTCTGAAAACGGGGCCCGCTGCCGGGGCCGACAATACCGTTTCTTACGCAAATTCCGACGGGTATATTTTAACAGGCCCCGAATGGTACACAATTTTCAGCGGAAAAACTGGCAAAGAACTGGTGACGGTCAATTACAAACCACAGCGGGGGAGCGTCGCGGCCTGGGGAGACAGTTACGGTAACCGCGTTGATCGTTTTTTAGCGGGTGTGGCTTATTGTGACGGAGAACGGCCCAGCGCCGTTCCATGTCGGGGCTATTATACGCGCACATGCTTGTGGGCCGTGAATTGGAGAAACAATCAATTCACGGAACAGTGGTATTTCGATACCGACTCGGGAGGCGTTGGAAAAGACGGAATAAAAATTAAATCCACCACGCCGACATCGGGAGACGGTTATGAAACCATGGGCAGCCACACCCTTCGCGTCGGGGATGTTGACGGCGACGGATGCGATGAAATCGTTTACGGCGCCATGACGGTTGACCATGACGGCAAGGGGCTCTATACGACGGGACTGCGGCATGGCGACGCGCTGCATTTGGCCGCTATGGATCCGGTCCGGGGCGGAATGCAAGTTTGGATGGTTCATGAAGAGACCTCCGCTCCCCCGAACGGCAATGGCGGAATAGCCGCGGATTTCCATGACGCTGCAACCGGGAAGATTTTTTGGACGGACCCTGGCACGACGGACAACGGACGCGGTTGCGCGGGGCCTCTTGTGCCAGGGACCGCATGTTGGCAATTGTGGTCGGGCGCCGGAGGGCTGTGGGACGTTAACCATAAAAATGTTGGACAGCAGCCCGCGTCCGATAATTTTACAATATGGTGGGATGGAAGCTTGAACCGCGCCACGGAGAACGGAACGTCGATCGTGGCTTACGACGGCACCACGCTGCTTAATGCGGTCAACTGCTCGTCGAATAATAGTACCAAATCAACGCCGTGCCTTACGGCGGACATTTTCGGCGATTGGCGCGAAGAAGTGGTGTATCGCACCCAAGCCAATGACGCCTTGCGTATTTATACGACTACAACGCCCACGACCAATCGGTTATATACTTTGATGCATGATCCTACCTACCGGGTGAGCGTTGCCGATGAAAACGTGGCCTATAACCAGCCGCCTGAGCCGGGTATTTACATCGGCCCGAATATGACCTTGCCGGAAGCGAAACCGAACATCAAGTATTATGACGGGACCATGGTTTCCTCGGACTTGCCGATTGCACATCAAAAAACGGCGTTTGGTCCTTCAATGAAAATTGTTGGAAGCCATTCGATTGTTTTACCCGCCCAGTTTAACGGCATGGCGAAACGCATCGCGGTCTACGATTGTTCGGGGAAGCTTGTGCACCGGGCCATCGTCAAGAACAATTCCGTCGACCTCCAAAAGGATTTCGGGTTGTCAAACGGATTATATGTGCTGCGCGTCAACGAAACGGTTTTTTCCGAAAAAGACTGACGGATGATAACGCCTCGGCGGCCCTTCGGGCCGCCGAGATCGTATCGCTTTACCTGGTTATTCAAAAGAAACCATCCGACTCTTTAATGCCCATGCCTTTGTACGTTCCAAGTTTAACCTGCCTAAAGGCAGATAAGTCTCTGTACTCAGGAATTATATACGCCAGACGCGTATATAATTCAGATACAGAGACTAATCGATAAACGGCATATGCCGCGCGCGGTCCGCGCGAACCTTTAGCCATAAGAAAGGGTCCGGTATGAAATTAAGAAACGAAGTTCTTTTCGTAGCGGCAATGGGAATGCTCGTCATGCTTGCGGGGCAGGCAGGCGCCCAGCGGTACATGGAAAAACTCAACCGGGGGCTCGTGGCCGTAAAATCGGGGAGCGGCTATTTTTTGAGCTGGCGGCTTTTCGGGACCGATCCGCAGGACGCGTCGTTCGGGTTCAATATTTACAAAGGGGCCACAAAGCTCAACGCTGCTCCGTTAACAACGGCGACGTGCTATCAGGACAACGGCGCCGGGACAGGCGTTTACACGGTAAAACCGGTGACCGGCGGCGTTGAAGGGACGGCCTCGGAGCCCGCCCTGGTCCTCGATAACGGCTACGTCAATATCCCCATAACCGCTCCGGCCGGAGGGACCACGCCGGACGGGGCGACGTACACCTATTCGGCCAACGATTGCAGTGTCGGCGACCTTGACGGCGACGGCGAATATGAAATCGTGCTCAAATGGGACCCTTCGAATTCCCGCGACAACGAGATGGCGGGATATACGGGGACCTGCATTCTTGACGCATACAAACTTGACGGCACGCGGCTATGGCGCATGGACCTCGGAAAAAACATCCGCGCCGGGGCCCATTACACGCAGTTTTTGGTTTATGACTTCGACGGCGACGGGTGCGCGGAAGTTGCCATGAAAACCGCGCCGGGGACCAAGGACGGCCAGGGAAATTACCTGAAAACGGGCCCCGCGGCAGGAGCCGACAATACCGCCGATTACCGGAGCACGGCCGCCAAGACCTTGGGAAAAGTCATAACGGGCCCCGAATGGTATACGGTATTCAGCGGTAAAACGGGCGCGGAGCTCGCCACGGTTCTTTACAAACCTGACCGGGGCGACGTCGGCGTATGGGGCGCCATTAAAGGCGTTGCCTCTCCCGCCGGAGATCTTGGTTGGGGTAACGACAGCGTTTATAATTTCGTCGACCGGTTCCTCGCAAGCGTCGCCTACCTTGACGGGGAGCGGCCGAGTCTGGTCCCATGCCGCGGCTATTACTGGCGAACGTCGCTCTGGGCCCTCGACTGGCGGGGCGGCCAGCTTACCCAGCGATGGCTGTTCGACACGGACTCCGGCGGAGTCGGAAAAGACGGAAAACCGCTCCACTCTTCGCAAGGGTACGAAAGTCAGGGATCCCATACGGTACGCCAGGGGGATGTTGACGGCGACGGTTTCGATGAAATAGTCTATGGCTCAATGACCGTCGACCATGACGGTAAGGGACTGTATTCGACGGGACTGCGGCATGGAGATGCCCTGCATCTGTCCGTTATGGATCCGACCAGGCCCGGAATGCAGGTTTGGATGGTCGATGAGCAGACCAGCGAAAACGGCGGGATTTGCTCGCATTTTCAGGACGCAAAAGACGGGACGATTATTTGGGAACAAAAGGCCGCGGGCGATAACGGACGCGGTTGTTGCGGCCCGCTTCTTTCGGGCGTAAAAGGCTGGCAGATGTGGTCCGCCACGGGAGGCGGGCTTTATGACGCGAGCGAAACGATCGTGGGTAACCCGCCTTCGTCCGATAATTTTACGATATGGTGGGACGGCACTTTGAACCGCGACCTCGAAAACGGGACGTCAATAACCTCCTATGCCGGCGCGACGCTTTTGAATATCACCGACTGCTTGGCGAACAACGGCTCGAAATCGGACCCGTGCCTTACCGCCGATATTTTCGGGGATTGGCGCGAAGAGGTTGTGTATCGGACCAAAAACAATGACGCCTTGAGAATTTACACGACCACGACGCCCACCACCAATCGGCTCTATACCTTAATGCACGATCCGGTGTACCGGATGAGCGTTGCCACGGAAAACGTGGCATATAACATGCCCCCGGAACCCGGAATTTACATTGGACCGGGCATGACGCTTCCGCAGGCCCAGCCCAATATCAAATATTACGACGGCACCATGGTTTCCGCGGATCTGGCCCCTGCCTATTCGCAAAAACCGGTGAATGCTTCGCTGAAGGCTTTCGGCGACCAGGCCATAGTATTGCCCGCCCGGTTAAGCGGCATGTCAAAACTCATAACGGTTTACGACTGCTCGGGAAAGCTCGTGCATCGGGCCGTTGTCAGGAACAATATCGTCAATCTTCGCAAGGATTTCGGTTTGTCGGGCGGGCTTTTTATGGTGCGCGTGAATGAACAAGCCGCTCCGAAAATTGATTGATGCGTCTGAAAAACAGGCGGCCTTGGCCGCCTTCTTTATACGGTAACTTACAAGGAGAAATTCGTGGACATTAGGAAAATAGCGTTATTGGCGGCAGCGGGGTCCATGGCCTTTTTGATCGGTCTTGAGTGCAATAAAAATCCTGCGGGCGTTCCGACCGCTCCCGAAGTCGAGTTTTCGACGGTGCCTTCTTCACCGGCTTTTATGTCGAATGATACGGTCTCTACATTGCAAGTGGTCGATAAAAATATAGGTTCTTTGACTTTGCACGTCGCTCTTTCAACGGCATGCAAGTCCGCTGTCACCGTTCCGGTGATGGTGAGCGGCGCTTCGACCGCGCAAAGCACAACTGATTATTCGCTGAGTTCAAATTCCATCATTATTCCCGCGGGCGATTCAAGCGGAAGTGTTTCTTTGTCGGTTGTGGCCCCAACCGCCTATGAAAAAAGTAAAATGGTCTTTTTAAGCCTTGGCACTCCATCGAATGCCAGGCTTGGCGTAAGCCGTATGGATACGGTTGCATTGGTTGACGTGAACGGTTTCGGGCAACATTTTAAATTTGCGGATAACGAAGTTCAAGGCTGGACACAGGACACGAACACAATTATAAACCCTTTTACGGTGTGGAGGGCCGATTCCCTGGTTGGGCTTTGGGACGGCGGCGCAGGGCTTTACCTCGCACGAGGATGTCTGGTTACCATGGTGCAAAATATGATCGGTCCCAATGGTCCCGATTCGCAAATTTGCGAGGTCGTGGCCATGGATTTCGGAACAAGCGCCAATGCCGACTCGATGTTCGTTTCACAAATAAGATCGGCCACGGTCCAGGTCCCTATTCCGGGCTTTGACGGGGCCGCGGCCATGGCAGCCGGGCAAATGTTCGGTAATATCATAGGGTTTGCCCATTTTAACCAAATGTATTTCGAAGTTCAAATGAGCGGGTATTACGACCAAAGCGCTTCGAGTACGGCGGCCGGGCAATTGCTCAAAATATTACAACAAAAAGTCAATTAACCAAAGGACACACAATGCATACCACTCATGATCAAAACCGCCGCGATTTCCTTAAAACCGCCGCGATGGGCGCCGTGGGGATGACCGCCGTGAATTTCAATAATCTTTTCGCCTCGCCTAAAGCCTGGACCAAGGTGCAGATCAATCCTGCGATCGACAATACCCGCGTCGTTTGCTGTCATGACGCGAAAATGCTGCCGAACTTGACGGCCAACCAAAGCTTTGCCAGCCAGAATAGCGCGGTCAGCGCAGCCGTGGTTTCTTCGAACATGGACCAAATGGCCATGATGCTCACGCAGAAAACCACCGCGGCCCTTGCCTGGAGCACGATTTTTCAAAAACCCGCCTCCAAAGCCTGGGCTGACGTGCGGGTCGCCCTTAAAACCAACGGCATCGGCGGTACGACCACGAACCGTCCCCGTGTGGCGATCTACAAGAAAATCTGCGACGTGCTGATCGACCAGTTGGGGGTCCAGGCCTCGAACATCGTTTTATACGACGCCTGCGACGACGCGTCGAAATATTATACGTCAACCTACGTCAGCTTGACCGACGCCACCAAGATCCGGGCGGTGATAAGCACCCGGGCCAGTTCCATGGGCGGACTCGAGGCTGTCACCTTAGTCAACTGGAACACGGCCGAAGGCGCCAGTTCATGCCCAGCCGACCTTTTGGCGGGTAATATCGACATTCTTGTCAATGTGGCGGCGTGCAAGTCTCATGACGGCACGGGCGGTCATTATAATTACGGCAGTTGCACGCTCTGCATGAAGAACCATTTCGGGACCTTTACCGATTCTTCGCGATCGTCGCATTCCGACGGGCTGCATGTCAACGATAGCGGCGCTTCGACCTTGCCCACGCCGCTGTCCCTCATTGAAATCAACCAGCATGACGCTATTTTGGGCGGAACGCCCGTGCGCCAGCAACTGTGCATCGTTGACGCGCTCTTGTCGAACGGGGCCAGCGGCCCCGCCGGAGGCTGGGACAACCGCACCGACCGTATCGTTATGGGGACCTTCGCGCCGATCGTGGATTATTGCGCGGCGAACAATATTCTGCTCAATAAAACCATTATGACGACCCCCATGGCTCAGCTTGGAATAACCAACGCCGCCGTTATTCTTCCCCAATTCCTGACAAACTTCGGCTATACCGCGGCCGACGTCCAGAATAGTTGGACCGAATTTACTCCCGGCACGGCCGTGCTGGGCGCAAAGGCCCAAGCGCATTCAGGGCGTTTGGTCCAGGTCGCGCTTGTTCATGCTTCATTCAAACAAAGCTCAGTGCAATTTACCGTCGTTCCTTCAAACGAGGCGCTACGCGTGAGTATCATTGACGGACGGGGACGGCTGGTACGAAAGCTTTCGGCTGTTTCCGACGCAAGCTCCATTGTTTGGGATGGGCTTAGTACCGGCGGAACAAGCGTTGCCACGGGAAATTATTTGGTAAAAATTATTGCAGGAAACCTTGAGCGCTCAGGAAAAATCAGGGTGAGCAAATAAAGACGACCCGGTTAACCTTAGAAAAGCATGGAATCGAGGGGCGCTATGGTCAATGTAAATTCCGATCGCAGGTTTTCACCTAAAAGTTTTTTTCCGATTGTTGCGGCGATTGCCTGGTTTTGCGCGGCAGTCCAGGCGCAGGTCCCCACCAAATTCGATTTCGGTACGGGCCCTGCCGCCGCCGGGTATACCAAGGTCACGCCTACAACAGTCTATTCCGCCGGCCAGGGGTATGGGTTTGAGCCCGGCTCGACCATTACCGCGGTGAGCCGGGGCGGCGCCGACGTTATGCGAGGCGACTATTGTACCGGGACGTCGTTTAGTTTCTCCGTGACGGTTCCGCAGGGTTATTATTTAATAACGCTTTACTTAGGAGACCTAGGGGGCGCGTCGGCCACCACCGTTTGGGGCGAGCAAAGAAGGTTTTTCATCGACCGGCTTGGAACGGCGTCCGGGCAAGTCGTCACCAAGACTTTTTCAATCGCCCGGCGGGCCTATAAAAACGCAACCGTCACCATCGACACGACGCTCGGGGAATCGAAATATGTCGATTTCGACGACAAACTGACCCTCAACTTTACCGGGTCGAAGCCCTGCGTTTGCGGCGTGGAAATAGTCCCGATCGATACGGCCGTCACGGTTTTCCTGTGCGGGAATTCAACCCTGGTGGACCAGCCCGGCGCGGCATACGGCGAATGGGGACAATATATCACCAAGTTTTTCACGTCAAAGGTATGTATCGACAACGAAGCCCAATCCGGGGAGACCGCGCACAATTTTATCCTGGAACACCGGCTTGCCATGATCATGACGCTTATCAAGCCCGGGGACTATGTTTTCATGGAATTCGGGACGAACGACGGAAAAACCGACACCGCTACGAAAGCCTTTCTTCCGAGCATCAATCAAATGATAGACTCCATTATCGCACGAAACGCCACGCCCATCGTCGTGACCCCCGCGGTGCGCGTTAATGACGCCGACACCATTGCGTCGATTTACGGAATTCCCGATACCATTCGTAAATACGCCAAGTCGATCAATGCGAAAATCATCGATTTGAATTCCATGACGTTCAATCTAAAAAAAGCGCTCGGCGCCCAAGCGTCAAGCATGTATGTTAGCGGCGATCCCACCCATTTCTGCAATTTCGGCGGGTTCGAGCTCGCCCGCTGCATGGCGCTGGGGATGATAAACGCCAATCTTGACGTGGCAAAGTATCTTAACAACGACTTGCCAGTTTTCAATTTGTCAAAACCCGATCCGGTGGACTACCTTACCACGCCAAGCGTTTCGGTTGCCGAGCCGAAAACTTCGGAAACGGCGTCGGAGCTTTCCGAAGCCGGCGGGCTTCGGGTCACCATGCCGGGCCGCTGCATTCGATTTACTCCCGGCAAATCGGGCGAAGCGATATTTTCCGTTTTTTCAATGAGCGGGAAACAACTTATGGAAAAACGCACGGATATGGGCCGAACGCAAAGTTCTTGTTCGTGGGACGAGCTCGGCAAGCTCCCCATGGGAACGTACTTTCTGAGCATGAGTTGCGGCGGCGTTTTTGCGGGGAAAATAAAACTGTGTATTTTGTAAAAAGAAATAAATTCCGAACGGCATTTTAAATTTATTGAAATTGGGAGGTGTCATGACAAAATTATATTTAAATCAAAATCTCAACGAACCATGCCGTAAGTCGATCAAGGTTTTTCTTGCATTGTCGATTTTGGCCGCTTTTTATTCCGAACCCCTTTGGGCCGCGGCGGCATTGCCGACCCAATTCGACTTTGGGACCGGGGCCGCCGCGCCGGGGTATACGAAAGTCACGCCCACAACCATGTATTCCGCCGCCGTCGGATACGGGTTTCAACCGAGCAAGTCGCCGGTCACGGCGGTGAGCCGGGGCGGCAGCGACCTCTTGCGGGGCGACTATTGCACGAGCGTCGATTCGTTTTCTTTTTCGCTTAATCTTCCCCTCGGAAATTACACCGTCAACGTCTATCTAGGCGATTTGAACGGGACGTCCGTTACGAGCGTTTACGGGGAGCAGCGGCGGCTATTTATCGACAGGCTTGCCACTGCTTCCGGGCAAACCGTTGCCAGGTCCTTTACCATCAATAGGCGCGATTATAAAAACGGCAACGTCACCATTAGCCGCACCGACCGGGAGCTGACCTACGCGGACTTCGACAGCGTCTTGAACTTTACTTTCGCCGGTTCGAAGATTGCCGTTTGCGGCATCGACGTCGCTCCCGCCGCCGCTTCGGTCACGACCATTTTCGTATGTGGAAATTCGACCGCCGTCGACCAACCCGCTGAGCCGTTTTGTTCGTGGCCGCAAATGATCACCCGAATGTTTAATCAGCAAGTATCGATTGCCGACTACGCCGAATCGGGCCTGACTGCCGGCAGCTTCATCAGCGAGCACCGTTTGGACATGATCGGAACGGTCATTAAGCCGGGAGATTATGTGCTGGCGGAATTCGGCCATAACGACCAGAAAAACGCCACCGACGTTGCCAATTATCCCTCGAACCTAAAACAATACAGCGATTTTGCCAAGAGCCATAACGCAACGCCCATTTTCGTGACGCCCACGGCCCGCGCGAACGAAAACGACTCCGCGACGTCAATTGCTGGCCTGGCCCAAGTTATGCGGCAAACCGCCAAGACCGATTCCGTAAAACTCATTGATTTGAACGCCATGGTGATCGCGTTGCATAAGTCCCTCGGATCATCGACGAACGTGGCGCTTATGTATGCGGACCCGACCACGCATTTTACCGATTACGGGGCATTTGAAGACGCCCGGTGCGTTGCGCGGGGAATAGTGGGCCTCAATCTAGACATCGCCAAAGACCTGGTCGCCGATCTACCGCTTTTCGACCCGTCAAAAGCCGATCCGACCGATTACTTTACAACGCCCACGCCCATAGGGACCATGGTGCAGGGGCCTTCGGAGAGCTTGAAGCAAACGGTCGACTTCCCCGGTTTATCGGTCGATATGGCCGCCCATGTCGTCAGGTTTGCCCCCGGCCAAACGGGCGCAGCGGTATTTTCGCTGTATTCGCTAAGCGGAAAGCTCGTTGCCGAAAAACGGGCCATTCTTGACAAGGCGCAAGGATCGACGGCCTGGGGGGAGATTTCGAAGCTTGCCGAAGGCATTTACGTAGCGGACATGAACATCGGCGGCGTTACTGTCGGGAAATCGATTGTTTGCAAATTTTAAGAAAACTGAATTTAAAAAAACTGAATTAATGGAGGCGCCGAGATGCAAATCATGAAGCTTACGGGAAAATCGCGCAGCATTCGAATGACGGGGGTTATACTGTGTGTGTGGGCGGGTTTTGCGCTTGCCCAAACCTTGCCCGCCAAGGCCCAGGTGATCGCTAAAATGAAACTGGCCAACGATTATTTCATGGCCGACAAGGCCAACGCGCCGTGCACCGGCTGCTTGTCGGGAAACCATTCGAGCAATATCTGGACGCGGGGAGTTTACTACGAAGGAAACCTCGCCTATTACGCGGTCAGTAAGGACACCGCGGCCCTTAATAACGCGGTGGCATGGGGAACGTTCCACGCCTGGGGACTCAATGGCGGCAACACAACGACCAGCGCCGACAACCAATGCGCGGGGCAAAGCTATATCGATCTTTATCGGATCAACCCGGTTGCGCAGCGCATCGCCAACATTAAAACGTGCATCGACGCCGTGGTAAGCTCAAGCTCGAATACGGCCTGGTATTGGATCGACGCCATTCAAATGGCAATGCCGGTGTTTGTCAAGTTAGGGGTCACGGAAAATAGCGCTACCTATTTTAACAAAATGTATAGCCTGTATACTTATCCTAAAACAACACTCGGGCTCTATAATACAACCGACCATTTGTGGTGGAGGGACGCCACGTTTGTCAGTTCTAAAACCCCGGCCGGAAAAAACGTTTATTGGTCGCGGGGCAATGGGTGGGTTTTCGCGGCCCTGGCGCGCGTGCTGTCCGAGCTTCCGGCCACCGATCCGCACGCGGCCGAGTATCAAACGACGCTCAAGGACATGGCCGCGGCGATCAAGGCCGTGCAACGGTCCGACGGTTTTTGGAATGAAAACCTCGCCGATTCGACGAACTTCGGCGGGAAGGAAACCACGGGAACGGGGCTGTTTACTTTTGGAATGGCGTGGGGCGTCAATCATGGGCTCCTGGCCAAGGCCGATTATCTCCCGACCATCGCCAAGGCCTGGAAGGGCATTGCCGACAGCGCCATCCATCCGAACGGCTTTTTAGGGTATGTTCAGGGCACGGGCTCGAAGCCGGGCGACATGGGCAGCGCCACCGGTCAGCCGACCTATAATTCCGTCCCGGATTTCGACGATTACGGGCTGGGCTGCGTTTTGCTTGCCGGAAGCGAAGTGGCAAAACTTGCCGACTCGACGACGTCGACGATTGGCGGTTTGGTAACGCCTTTCGTTTTACCCTTGGGCGCTGCCATTGACTTTTCGCAAGGATATCTCACGGTCATCATGAATAAACGCGTTCCGGCCCAACTCATCATTACCAATGCGCTGGGCAAGATCGTGCTGCGCCGGTCAATAAGCGGGACCGGGAGGATTAAGCTGTCGTTAAGCATGGCCGCGGGGGTATATTTGGCGAGGGTTAATTGGGGAGGGAATGTATTGGATTACGGCAGGTTCGCGATTGCCGAAAAGTAACCGGTAAAGCATATTCAAACCAACCTGCCTAACCCATAATACGACGATTTTATTTTATACCATGCGAGACGTTCAATCGAACGTCTCGTATGGTTTTTTTTTGCGCGCATTCGCACGAGAAAGATGCCGGAATGAAATGCAAAGGCTATTTTAAGATAGTCCGTCATTGCCCCGCCTACGCGGGCGAAAACATTAAAATCACTCCTGGAGCAATTAATGGCAAAGGTCCCTGAAGATAAGTCGATGGAATCGTGGATATGGGACGCCGCGTGCAGCATTCATGGCGCAATCGACGCGCCGAAATACAAAGATTTCATTCTCCCGCTCATATTCGTAAAACGCCTGTGCGATGTTTATGACGATGAAATCAACCGCATCGCCAAGGAAGTCGGTTCGCGCGAAAAGGCCTTCAAGCTTGTCGCGCATGATAAAAAACTTATCCGATTTTATATCCCGTTTAAGCCGGACAATGTAGAAGAGCCCGTTTGGTCGGTCATCCGTAAACTCACGAATAAAATCGGCGAGAACCTAACCACACATTTGCGCGCGGTCGCCAAGGAAAACCCGCTTCTTTCAGGCATTATCGACCGCGTCGATTTTAACGCCACCACGCATGGCGTGCGGGACATCGACGACGACCGCCTGTCAAATCTTATTGAAGGAATCAGCAAGAAGCGCCTTGGCCTTCACGACGTTGAATCCGACATCATCGGCCGAAGCTATGAATATCTTATCCGTAAATTCGCTGAGGGCGGCGGCCAGAGCGCTGGAGAATTCTACTCGCCCGGCGAGGTCGGCATTATCATGGCGATAATCATGGACCCCGAACCGGGCATGTCCTTTTATGACCCTTGCGGCGGTTCCGCCGGTCTGCTTATCAAGGGCGAACTGGTGTTAAACGAGAAAATGCGGGCGGCGGGAAAGAAAAATATCACGCCTCTCACGCTTTACGGTCAAGAATACATCGCTTCGGTGTGGGCCATGGCCAATATGAACATGATCATTCATGATATGCAGGGCCGGATCGAAATCGGCGACACGTTCAAAAACCCTAAATTCCGGGAGAATAACCGGCTTAAAACCTTCGACCGCGTTGTTACGAACCCCATGTGGAACCAGAGCATGTTCGAGGAAAAAGATTATGACGCCGATCCGTTCGGTCGTTTTCCCAAGGAAGCGGGGTTTCCAGGCAATAAGGCCGACTGGGGCTGGATGCAGCATGTTCTCGCAAGCTTGAATGATAACGGCAAGGCGGCGGTTGTATTCGACACCGGCGCGGCAAGCCGGGGCTCCGGCAATGCGAATTCCAATAAAGAAAAAGACGTTCGCAAATGGTTTGTTGAGAGCGATTTTATAGAAGGCGTTTTATATTTGCCGGAAAACCTGTTTTACAATACCCCCGCGCCCGGCATCATCCTCTTTTTAAACAAGAAGAAACCGGTGGACCGCAAGAACAAGCTTTTCCTGGTCAACGCTTCCAAGGAATTCGCCAAAGGCGATCCTAAGAATTACATAACCGAGGAAGGCATTGAAAAGATCACGAAAGCGTTTCTGAAATGGAAAGAGATTGACAAATTCAGCCGGATCGTAGGGAAAGCTGAAATTGCAAAGAACGATTATAATATTTCGCCGAGCCGGTATATTCATACGAGCGAGGCGCAAGAGTATAGGCCGATTGCGGAGATTTGGGAGGAGATAAAGGAGTTGGATGATGAGGCGGCGTCTTTGAATAAATCGCTGGCGGCTATTGTAAAAAAGGTCGGGGTATGATGGGGAAGATCGGCAGGAATTAGGGTTGGCCTGAATCTTTTAACTATTGCGTACACTTAAAACAAAAAGGATTCCAATGCCAAGTAAATTTAGCAAGAATTTTACGGACAAAGGCTATTTGATGAACTATAAGAAAGGTTTAAACATTGCTCCTTTCAATACCAGAGTTTTGCAATTTAAAATTGAGTTACCCGAAATATTGCCGTTAATCTGGAGGAGAATATTGGTTCCTTCGGATTATAATCTCTGGGATTTACATGTGGCAATTCAAGATTCGATGGGCTGGTTGGATTACCATTTGCACCAATTCATATTTAAAGGACGAGGTAAAAAGGCGGAAGTAAGAATAGGGATTCCTGATTTTGATCGATTTTATGAAGACGAATCGGATGAAGTATTTCCGGACTGGGAAATTCCCGTATTAAATTATTTTACCGACCTCGGAAAAACCGCTAAATATTTATATGATTACGGTGATTCTTGGTGGCACACCGTTCAACTTGAAGGGTATTTGTTCAAAGACAAAAATATTCGGTATCCTATTTGTATTGATGGTGAAAGGGCATGTCCTCCTGAAGATTGCGGGAGTGTCCCTGGTTATTATGAATTATTGAAAACTTTATCCGATCCTAAAAGTGAAGATTATAAAGATATGAAAACATGGGTTGGTACGAATTGGAATCCTGAGAAATTTGATAAAAACAGCATCAAATTTTGGGAACCTCAGAAACGGTGGAAAAAAGCCTTTTTAGAAAAATGATAAGTGGCGTACGTAAAAAAGAAAAGGGAAGACTTCTTGAAAACCGAATTTGGGATGAAATGCCCCTTGTCGTTAAAGAATAAACGCTTCAAGATTCCAATGCAGCAACTACTTGCATTTGTTGCCAAATTCATGCAATGGCCCATTGCAATAGTTATTTGCTTGGTGTAAATAAAACGGAAAGAATTTATTATTATAACCTGAAGGCAAGAAGGCGATCGAGCAGAAGAATTCAACTCACCGATTTTCACAAAATTTCAGAATGAAGGATTAACCACATGGATAGAATAGGAATAGTCCAAGTTTCTGATCTGCAATTTGGTGCGAAACACGTCTTTGGCCAACCTTCTTCATTTAGCCGAAAACTTTGCTTTGATATATTGCAGCTTTCAGAAAAGCATAGATTCACACCAGTCTATTTGGTTGTCTCAGGAGATATTACAGAGACTGGCGCAATATCTGAATTTATAGAAGCTCACAACCAACTGGAGGCAGTGAGACAGGAATTGATGATTGACTCGGATGCTTTGTTATATGTACCTGGAAATCATGATATTTCTTGGAAACTATTCGATATGGGTACTGATATAGGCGATATTACATTGAAATACCGCAATTTCCATCAGTTTGAGCATAAATTTCAGAAGGATTGGAATTTCGAGTTCTCCCCAGCTTTTCCAACACATATTGATTACCGCCTAGGGATGGTATTTGTTCTACTCAATAGTTGTGAAAAGGAAACCTCGAAATACCATAGAGGCTTCGTTGATCCTGATCGGCTTATTTCAGCACTAACACCGATAGAAAGCAATCCTTTTGACAGCTATTGCCGTGTCTGCGTTTTGCACCACAGAATCGACAATGTTGCAGGAGACGAGAAATCCTACCTCGAGAATGCACCAGAAATAAATGCAATCTTGCGTGAAAGAAGATTCAACATAATTCTTTCCGGTCATATGCACCAGAGCATGATTCGTCAAGAGACAATAAATTCCCACAGCGTCATTTACGCCGGAACTGGTTCAACAGCAGTTGACAAATCTCAACGATATGATGGCACACAGAATCAATATACAATTCATGTGATAGATACAAGAGCCAAATCTTTTGAATCTTATTGGCGTGCATATAATCCAAATAGTATAACCAAATATGGCAAAGGCGGTTGGGTAGCAGACAATACTCATGAACAAAACCCAGTTACATTTATAATACCGAGTATCAAGGAAGCATATTCTGTTAAAGAAGATATTTACCTCGATGCTAATCTTGTGACCAAATTGCACATTCGCTCAAACCCATTCACATATAGCAACGCCGAGAAGATAAATGGACGTCTCATCCTTGACTTATTTGTTGAGAACAAGGCGAGACACCAAAGTGCATTGCGCATGGTGGGAGATGCAATAATAAGAGGGCGAAGGGGGTCTGGAAAGACGATGCTCCTAAGATATCTTAAAATCCTTGGCACACTCCAATTTGATGAAGCGATTCGCGCAAATAAGGCTGCCGAGTCATTACCTGTCATGATTAATCTTTCATGGATTCATAGCTCCGAATGGAAAACGACAGTTGACAATGTGGTATCCGCAGCCGATAGGCTCATTTATGATAGCGTTCTTGAAGCAATACAAGAAAAGAAGAACCAACTCAACCTCCCGTCCTTTGATAGGGCATTTCACAATCTAAAACAAAGATTAAAAATTCTAGAGAACAAGGAAGGGTCCCTCATTTCTAAAATGGGGGGTGCTGTGCATGAAACTTTCTCGCATTTCTTTAAGCACCTCTTGCTCTTGATAGACGAAGTTGCGCCGGTTTTTCCTACTGAATTCTTTTCAAATCCAGAAACTGGTTTTGTTGGGTGGATGAACTCTATAAGAAATAGTGGGCCATACAATACTAGAATCGCCGTATATCCTAATGACGTTGCAGACATACTTAACGAAGACCGGTTTGGCACAGTAGTCAATCTGGATTATTCCGTTCGAACTGATGATGACTATTGCGCTTTCAGAGAATATTGTATTAGCCTTATGGATAGGTATCTCAAATCAGTTTCAATGGATGTCAGCAAGCCAATCAAGGCAGAGAATATTCTATTTTTAAGCGGTGATTTCAATGATCCATTGGAACAAGTTATCTATGCCTCAGACGGTTCGTCCCGAAGATTCCTTAGTTTGATTGACAAATGCATCAACAAGCTTGCAAACAAGCCTATTCCCTTGGAATCGCCATTAAATAAGTCTGAAATCATCGATGTTATTAATGATTTCGCAGGGAACTTATTGGTTGGATACAATACCTCTTCACAAGAATTGGCGAAATCTTTGGCTAAAGCATGCAAGAAACAAGTAACCTTCAGATTCAGATTTCCCGGTTACTCAAGCTTGCTTTCCAGTTTATACGCATCTCGGGAGGAGTTGAATATTGTAAAGATTGTGGAAAGCGGCACCGGACAACGCGGGACAACATATGAATTTACTTATCCATATTGCGTTTATATGGACGTTCAAACGCATTACATTAAAGAATCCAGAAAGGTATGCAATCAAAGAGACCGGCAAACAGGAGAATGGATTACTATAGTCACGACAATACAACGCGAACATTTGGATTTCTTCGATACTGAACTTAGAAAGACTGGCAAGATCATTGAAATCGATAGGACTATGGCAGTAATTTTATGTGAAGGCATGGAATATCTTTGCGATGAAGTCCAGGAAGGATTTGCTGTCGGAGATGAAATATCCTTCCTTATAAGCGAAGATTCCGCATATGACTTAACAAGAATTTGATTAGAAAGCAAACCAATCCTGTTTATGCGCTGCCATAGAAGAAAACGCGTCACCTGAAAAGATACGTAAAAGGAATGAGTAAGCTTAATTTTAAATTAGATAACCAGGCAAAAAAACTACATGATTCACTGGATAAAATCATGAAAAAATGGGTGGTATTTAATGAATATTGATCCAATTGTTGAGGACCTTGAATTGCCATTTGATTGGGAAAAAAGTGAATTGTTTAAATATACAGAAAAACCGCAATATGGGTTTACTGATAGCGCCGTTGAAAATGGGGAATACAAATTTCTTCGAATAACAGATATTCAGGATAGTCAAGTTATTTGGAGCAAGGTGCCATATTGCAAATGTAATGAATCGGAATATTTTAAATATTGCCTTAAAGAAGGAGATATTTTATTTGCGCGTATTGGCGCTACCACGGGGAAAAGCTATTATGCAACTAATCCGCCTAAATCTATTTTTGCTTCGTACCTCATTCGAGTTCGTGCCGTTGATAATAAATTAGATTCAAAGTTTCTTTTCTATTATTTCCAATCGAGCTTTTATTGGAAGCAAATTAATCAGAATAAATCAAATAACCTTAAAGGCGGTGTGAATGGCACTATCCTTTCTGGATTGTCAATCATTAAGCCCCCTCTCCCCGAACAACGCAAAATCGCCGCAATCCTCTCCACCGTCCAAAAAGCCATCGAAAACCAGCAGGCCCTCATCGACCGCACCACGGAACTGAAAAAGGCGATGATGCATAAGCTCTTTACTGAAGGGACAAAGGGCGAAAAGCAGAAGATGACGGAGATTGGATTGGTGCCGGAGAGTTGGGAGGTTGTTCCCTGCGATTCATTATGTTCTTTAATAACAGTGGGGGTTGTAGTTAGGCCAGCAAGCTATTATGTTCAAAAAGGGGTACCTGCATTCAGGTCTTTTAATGTTCGAGAAGATTTTTTAAACATAAGCGATATCGTATACTTTGCAAAGGATATTTGCGATACTATACATAAAAAATCTCAGTTACATACAGGTGATGTCCTCGTCGTAAGAACTGGTTACCCAGGCACATCCTGTGTTGTTCCTGAGGAATATGATGGTGCAAATTGCATTGATATTGTAATTGTACGGCCCAATAATAATTTGATCGATAGTTATTTTTTGAGCCGTTTTTTTAATTCTTCTGCTGGAAAAAACCAATCTGTTTCTGCAAAACATGGGCTTGCGCAACAACACCTTAATGTAGCTGCTATAAAAAGGACCAGAATTCCTCTTCCAAATATTAAAGAACAAAAAGCGATATCAGAAATCATATTACAGATAGATAATAAAAAACAGGTACATCTACAGAAAAAATCAAGCTTTGAAGAATTATTCCGCACCCTTCTCCACCAGCTCATGACCGCCCAAATCCGTGTTGATACTATCGACCTGAATTTCTTAAAGGATGCCGTATAATGCCGAAAGAATCATCACCAGTCTCAATTCTCCAACGGCTTGTTGGAGAAATCCCGTTGCTAATCGCGATAAAACAGGATATATTAAATAGGCATTTTGTCATGCTTAATATTGACGATTTCAAATATCATCGCACTAACCAGAGGTACCTATGATTAATGCCGTAGAGGTCAGGAATTTCAGAAGTCTGAAATACATTTATCAGCCGCTGCGACAATTTCAAGTCCTCGTTGGACCAAACGCAAGCGGGAAAACCACGTTTCTTGACGCGATCAGCTTTGTATCGGACATCGTTAAAAACGGGATTCAAGACGCTATTTCAAAGCGCACGACAAATTTCGATGATTTGACTTTTTGCGGACGGGGAGGCAATATTGAGATCGCGCTGGAGGTAACGCTTCCTTTGAAAATAAGGGAGCAACTTTCGGAGAGGAACTATTCATGCATCCGATATGAACTTCAAGTAGGCAAGCAAACTTCTTCGGGCGAATACGGGATTCTTGAAGAAGCGGCTTTTCTAATGACTGATGAAGCTTGCAAAAAGGACAACGAACAGTTGGTTCTGGAGTTTCCGTCCCTTCCATTAAATAATCAGACCATAATGAATAGGAAATTTAAATCAAAGACCTTTAAGAGGGTTTTCAGAAAAAACCCCATCGGGAATGATAATTTTTATGATGAGACTAAAAAGGAAGCGGGAAAAGGTTGGATGCCGTCATTCAAATTCGGGATTGCCAAATCCGCCTTGGGAAATCTGCCCGCCGACGCTTCCAAATTTCCCGCATCATCGTGGCTGAAGGATTTTCTATCCCTTGGAGTACAAGTATTTATTCTTGACAGTCTTACTATTCGACGTCCAAGCCCTCCAGGCCAGAGTCGTTTGTTTAAAACGGACGGTTCAAATCTGCCATGGGTGATAGATAATTTAAAAAAACAAAAGAAACGATATTCGCAATGGATTGAGCATGTGCGAACCGCTCTTCCCGATATTGAAGAAATTGATGTTGTGCAACGGGAAGAAGATAAACATAAATATATCAGAATTAATTACGCTAATAACGGCAAAATACCGAGTTGGCTCGTTTCGGATGGGACTTTACGCCTCCTTGCTTTGACTATTACCGCTTATCTACCTTCATTTGAGGGAGCGTACTTGATCGAAGAGCCTGAAAACGGCATTCATCCGAAAGCGTTGGAGACTGTTTATCAGTCGCTTTCCTCGGTATATCATGCACAGATTCTTCTTGCTTCTCATTCGCCTATAATTTTAAGCATGGTCAAATTGCCTGATCTTTTATGTTTCGCCAAGACTACCGATGGCACAACGGACATAGTTAGCGGAAATAAGCACCCTGTTTTACAGAATTGGAAGGAACGCATGAATCTCAGCGACCTTTTCGCCGGAGGAATACTGGGATGAAAAAAGACCTGATTGCATTGACCGCGGATAAAGATGCGCACGAATTCTTATTGGCGCTATTCAATCGAATACCTAAAATTGAGAAAATATCTTCATTTTCATTTGATCTTGTACGACATCCGCGCCGGGATCCGGGGACGGCGATTGAATGTCATGAATATTTACGGCCTTTCATTAAAAACTACAATTATTGCCTGGTTGTTTTTGATCATGAAGGAAGCGGCAGGGAAAATGTTTCAAATGCATTGTTGACAAAAGATATTGAAAACAGATTGGCGGATAATGGTTGGCGTGACCGGTGCAAATGCATTGTTTTTGAACCGGAATTGGAAAGTTGGCTTTGGGTAAATAAAAATCTGCTTCATTCTCTTCTGGAATGGGATGAGGCCATTGATATTTACGACTGGCTTATTGCTAAAGATTTTAAATTAAAACCCCAGAAAAAACCAATCCGCCCCAAGGAAGCCTTTGAAGAATTATTGAAATTTAAAAATATACCAAAATCCTCCTCGCTCTATTCCAGAATATCCTCTACGGCAAGTTATAAAAAATGCACGGATACAAATTTCGCGGAAATGCTTGCAACGTTTAAACAATGGTTCCGGTAGAAAACAATGCCTACGCCCACTGAACACAAAACCGTCCAATCCCGAATCCTGAAATATGCTCAGGAAATCGGCTGGGAATATGTTTCCAGAGCCGATGCGGAAAGTAGGCGCGGTTTTACCGACGATTCCAATGACATTCAAGACCGCTGTCGCACGGCGTCGCTCTTTTTTGAAGACACGCTCTATTCAAAAGTAAAAAAGTTTAATCCGAAATATCAAGAAACCGAAGGCGCGCTTGTCACGCAATTCCGGCTCCTGCGCACCGATATTTATGGCAACCGCGATTTCGTGAAATTCCTGCGAAATGAAGGGACTTTCTTTGACAAGGACGAAAACCGCGACCTTAATCTTGTTCTCATCGACTATACGAATATTCGCGATAATGTTTTTGAAGTTACCGAAGAGTTTTATTGGTTCAATGGAAAATTCGGCAACCGTGAAGATGTGGTCTTTCTGATAAACGGCATCCCGATTTTGGTAATAGAATGCAAGAACGCAAACAAAGACGAGGCCATTGCCGTAGGAGTCGACCAGATTCGCCGCTATCACCTGGAAACCCCTGAATACTTTATCCCCGAACAAATTTACACCGTTACCGAAGCAATCGGTTTTTCATACGGTGTAACATGGAACACCGTGCGCCGCAACGTGTTTAACTGGAAAAATGAAGAAGCCGGGAACCTTGAAAACAAGGTGAAAACCTTCTGTTCAATTCCTCAAATCCTTAAATTCATAAAAGACTTCATTCTTTTCGTTGAAAAGGATGAAGAGCTTACCAAAGTCATTCTTCGACAACATCAGGCGATAGCGGTTGAAAAAATTCTTGAGCGTTCATTGGATAAAAAGAGAAGGCGCGGCCTTATATGGCATACGCAGGGTTCGGGTAAAACCTATACGATGATTAAAGCAGCGGAAATGCTTTTCAAAATGCCCAAACTCGAAAAACCGACCATCCTTTTAATGATTGACAGAAACGAACTTGAAGACCAGATGCTGAAGAACCTTATATCGCTTGGCATAAACAATGTTGAACATGCGTATAAAATCAGCAGACTGAATGAACTTTTAAAAACCGATTATCGCGGCATTATCGTCACCATGATCCACAAATTCCGCGACATGCCGGAAAATATCAACACGCGTAAGAATATTTTCGTTTTAGTCGATGAAGCGCATCGGACAACCGGCGGCGACCTCGGCAACTTTCTCATGGCCGGACTGCCGAATGCCACTTACATCGGGTTCACAGGAACGCCGGTTGATAAAACCGTTTTCGGTAAAGGCACCTTTAAGACCTTTGGCATGGATGACGACAAGGGCTACTTACATAAATACTCGATTTCGGAAAGCATAGAAGACGGCACAACGCTCCCTCTTTATTACAACCTTGCCCCCAATGAAATGCGGGTGCCCTATGAGCAATTGGACAAGGAATTTTTGTCTCTGGCTGAAGCCGAAGGCATTGCGGACATAGAAGAATTGAACAAGATACTCGACCGTGCTGTTAATCTTAAGAATTTCCTGAAGGCCCAGGCACGGGTTGAGAAAATCGCCGGTTTTGTGGCCAAGCATTATACGGAAAACGTAGAACCGATTGGCTATAAGGCGTTTCTTGTGGGCGTAGACCGCGAAGCATGCGCTTTATATAAAAAAGCCCTGGATAAATTATTGCCTCCTGAATATTCAACGGTAGTATACACCGGAAATAATAATGATTCGATGCTGCTTAAAGGATTCCACCTTGAGGAGAAAAAAGAACGGCAAATCCGAAAGGCTTTCATTAAGTACGGTGAATACCCGAAAATTCTTATTGTTACCGAAAAATTACTTACGGGCTTTGATGCGCCGATTCTGTATGCAATGTACCTCGATAAGCCCATGCGCGACCATACGCTTTTGCAAACAATCGCACGGGTAAACAGGCCTTACGAAAACGAAGAACTGGAAATGGTCAAGCCGCACGGTTTTGTCCTGGATTTTATTGGCATTTTTGAAAAATTGGAAAAAGCCCTTGCATTTGATAGCGATGAAATCAACGCCATCGTAAAAGACCTTGCGCTACTGAAAACCGTTTTCAAGAATAAAATGGAAAGCAAAGTCCCCGAATATCTTGGGCTCATCACGAACAATTTTAACGATAAAGACGTAGATAACCTCATTGAGCATTTCCGCGATAAAGAAAAGCGAAAAGAGCTTTTCAAGGAGTACAAGGAAATGGAAATGCTGTATGAAATCATTTCACCGGACGCGTTCCTTCGGCCATACCTTGAGGGATACGCTTCATTTTCAGCTTTGTACGCCATTGTCAGAAACGCCTATGCAAAAAAGGTCTATGTCGACCGGGATTTCCAACGCAAGACCGACGCCCTTGTTAAAGCGAATATCGATGCAAACGGTCTCGCTCCGGTGAATGAAATTATTGCCATCAACGAAAAAACCATTGATATCATTAAAAAACAATTCGGCAATGATAATACTAAAATCATCAACCTTATCAAAAGCATTGAGAAAATTGCGGACGATAAAAGCGACGATCCGTTCCTTATTGCAATGGCGGACCGCGCAAAAGGCGTTCAAGAAAAATATGAAGACCGGCAAACGACAACGGCGGACGCGCTTGCGCAACTTTTGAATGAAATTCGATTGGACGAAGAAAGAAAAAAGCAGCAAGAAACGCTTAATTTGGACAACCTGACATTTTTCATTTTCAAGCAATTGGAATCATCCGGATTGTCCGATTCAGAGCAGGCGGGCAAAGACATACGAAAAATCCTCACGAATTTCCCTGACTGGATTTCAAGTGAAAAATCCATGCGTGAAGTCCGGCAAAAAATAACTTTCCGTATTTGCAAATCGATTGACAATCTCGACAAAGTTCATGTAATTGTCAACGATCTTTTATATGCTCTTTCCCTGAAAAAACGCGCATGAAAGCATGGAAAGATAAAAAAGATTTCAAACAAGCCGTATATGCCTGGGCGGAAAAGCTTGGGATAAAAGTGGAATCTATTTACCTAAGGCCAATGAAAAATAAATGGGCTTCTTGTTCAACAAACGGCCACCTGAATTTTAATGACGAATTGACTGGGATTGACAAGATTCTTGGGGAATATGTTATGGTCCATGAACTTTTACATTTCAGAACGCCGAATCATGGGCCGCTCTGGAAAAGCTATATGAATGCATATTTACCCGATTGGGAAAAACTGGATAAACGGCTTAGAATAGAAACTCGGAAGGAATTAAAAATCTAACCTGCCAACTGCGGACGTCAAGTGCGCAAGCGAAAAAGGATGGACGTATGCTTAATTATAATTCCAAAACGGGAAAAAAACGTACGGTTTACCTGGCGTTGGTTTTTTGTTTTTTCTGCGAAATATTCTTTGTTGGCAGCGCCCACGCCCAGACCTGGACCGGTTCTTCCTGGATAAGCTTTAATAACGGCGCGAACTTCCCCTTGTTCAGGAAAACATTCACGGTAAGCAAGGCCGTTACCGGCGCCACGGCCTACGTGTGCGGGCTCGGGCTCCATGAATTCCATGTCAACGGTCAAAAAGTCGGCAATAACGTGCAGGAGCCGATCTGGACGACCTACACTAAAAAATGTTTTTATGTTACTTACGACGTGACGTCGCTTATTACGCAGGGCAATAACGCCCTGGGCGTCATGCTCGGCAATGGTTTTTACAATGTCGACGCCACCGCCACCGGCTCCCGCTATTACAAGTATCAAGGGACGTTCGGCCCTAAAAAAATGATCATGCAGCTCGTGATAAACTATTCCGACGGGACCAGCGCGACCGTCGTAAGCGACGCTTCCTGGCGCGTGGCCGCGTCACCGATCACCTTTTCCAGCGTTTACGGCGGGGAAGATTATGACGCGCGGCTAGAGCAGGCCGGATGGGACACTCCCACATTTACCGAAGGTCCGGGATGGACCGCGGCCACGGTCTGCTCCGGGCCCGGCGGCGCGCTCACCGCGCAATATGGCCAGCCGGTCCAGGTCAGAAAAGTCTGGACGGCCGGAAAACCGGCGGCGCTTTCCGGCGGGGCCTATGAGTTCGACCTGACGCAGAACATCGCCGGCGTTCCGGTGATAACGGTGCGCGGAAAGGCCGGTCAGACGGTCAAGCTCGCTTTCCGCGAGTACTTGAGCTCGTATACCTGGCAGTCGAACGCAACGACCTTTTGCCAGTACACCCTGAAAGGGGGCGGCGCGGAAGTTTGGCATCCCCGATTTTTTTACTACGGTTTTCAGTTTGTCAAGGTTTCGGGCGCTTCGCTCGATACGACGCAGACCGCCCTGCCCGCGGTTCTCTCCGTCCAGGGCAATGAACAGAACTGCGTGACCCGTAGCGGCGGTTTTTCCTGTTCCGACACGCTCTGGAACAAGATACACTACATTATCGACAAGGCCATCGAGGGCAACATGCAGGGCGTGGCCACCGATTGCCCGCACCGCGAAAAACTGGGATGGCTCGAAGAATCGCACCTCGTGGGCCCTTCGATCATGTACAACTACGGCGTTTCGGATTTTTACCGGAAAATATTCGACGACATGCGCGACGCGCAGTTGACAAACGGAATGGTTCCGGACATCGCCCCGGAGTGGACGGTATTCAGCGGCGGGTACCGCGACTCGCCTGAGTGGGGCAGCGCCATTGTTATCGGCCCGTGGGAGGCGTATCAGTTTTACGGGGACAAAACGCTCCTCAGTAACAACTACGCCGCGATGAAAGCCTATGTCAATTATCTTGCAACGAAAGCCTCCGGCTATCTGATAGGCTATGGTCTTGGCGACTGGTACGGCATCGATATCACCGCAACCCTAGGGTTAGTGGAAACCGCCATTTATTACGATGATGTAATGATTATGCAGCAGGCGGCGGCGCTTATCGGCAATACGGCGGACGCGACAACGTGGGCAACGCTCGCGGCGAACATAAAGACGGCGTTTAACAACGCGTACTTTTCCGCCGCGACGAACACCTATCTTACCGGCAATCAAACGACCAGTGGAATGCCGCTTGCGCTCGGGCTCGTCCCCGATAACAATAAAGCCGGGGTATTGGCAAAGTTGGTCGCCCGCGTACAGTCGGACGGTTACCGGATGCAGGTGGGTGAAATAGGTTTCCGGTTCGTCCTTAAGGCGCTTTCCGACAACAATCGTTCGGACGTCATAGCGCAGATCGCTTCCCAGACGACGTCGCCAAGCTACGGCTATTTGGCCAACTCCGGGCGAACCACCCTCACCGAAAGCATGGCCGGAGACACCGCCGATTCCCAATTCCACATGATGTACGGGCATATCGAAGAATGGTTTTATTACGCGGCCCTCGGCCTGGCCCCGAATTCAGCGGGTTATGCGGAGATCCGCTTCAGACCGGAAGTGGCGGGTACGCTGAATAGCGCCTCGGGTTACGTGCAGACCCCCAACGGCAAGGCGTCGTCGAGCTGGACATACGCGAACAAAATATTTGACCAGGACATTACCGTCCCGCCGGGCAGTGCGGGCCTGGTTTACTTGCCGAGCGTGGGGTCGGGGGTGGACAGCGCCATGGTCTACGCCGGAACAACGGTCATTTGGAAGAACAAGGCGGCGTCGGGGACCGTAAGCGGCGTGAGCTATGACTCGACCGTCAGCAATTATCTTATCTGGAAGGTAGCGTCCGGTTCATACCATTTTAGAATAGGGCCGCCCAATACGCCCCCGCCAACGGTCGGCATCGTAATGGGCGCCTCTCCGTCAATGAAAAGCCGGGAGTTTATCATTAGGTGCGGTACGGAAAAGCGAACGCTTGAAATAGGCGATGTTCGGGAAATAGACCTGTTCGACCTTAAAGGGAGGCTTGTGCGAAGGGTCCCTGTTTCTTTAGGGGCAACGGAAGCTTTCTGGGATGGTCGGGTAAGTAGCGGCGCGCGGGCGCCCGCAGGGGTTTATGTGGCCCAAGGGCGGGGAAACGGCGCGGCGCAAACGATAAGAATAAACAATGTTGGGTGGAAATTCTAGATTTTTCGACCTGACCGCCCCTCCCTCGCAAAGAGAGGGGTCCTTTATGACTTTTCTTCTCTACTATTTGCCAAGCACGATCAGGGCGTCGTTCGCTTTTTGGTTCATGTAGCAAAGCTTGATCCAGTCAGGGCCGCGCGCCACGTTTGACACCCGCACTTCGTCGATGGTCCCGTTGAAATAGCAGTAACCGTCGTTACTTGGGTTGGTCACGGACTGCATGAACCGCCCGATAGTGCAATCGCCGCTGGTGTTCCGGGAAGCCGATCCGTAATTCATGAAATACGTGCTGTCGATCAAGACCCCGTTGGAATAAAGATATTCTTTGTTTCCGTCGCGTTTTCCAACCAGATAGGTCCAGGCATTCTGGCTGGCCGTGGCCTCGGTGGATTGCCATCCCGCCTTGTCGTGGTATTCCACGAATTCCCATTCCGAGAGCGGTATCATCGACCACTTCTGTTTCAAATAGTACTGTTCATGGCCTTTGGAGAAAATGCAGTGGTTTAAGGTGTCGAGCGTGTCGGAATAGACCCATGCCGAAACCGTATAACGGCCGTTTTCCGGAAAGTTAAGCACCGAACCGGCGGTGCCGGGTATTTGGATATAACTCGACGACCCGTCGAACGACTGCGCCAGACCGATGGCCCCGGGCGCGGAGGAGGTGGCGTTCATGCCCATGGACATACCGTCGAAATGGTTGGCCGTGGCGTCGGAGGCAACGCCGTTTCCGGTTTGCGCCAAATGCCAAACGCCTTGGAACCCGGCGGCCGTGTCGAAAACGGCCACGCTATTGGACCGGCCCAAAGCGAGCGAATTTCCCCAGCGCATGGTAATAAATTGCGAAGCGTCGTTTGCGAAGACCGTGTCGAGCTTTACCCAGATTTCAGCGAGCCCTTGCGAGGAATCCCACCGCTCGATTTCGAAAGGAAGGTCGCTACTGTCGGCCTTGGTGAACCTAAGGTCCTGGCCGCGGCCCTGCGCCTGACTGAAATTAAAATTCGCGTCGCGCAAACGGATGAGGGCGGGGAAGTTGTAAACGTTATTGAATACGGCCGCTCCGGAGGCCGAGGTGTTGAGCGTAATTTGACGGGAATATTGGCATGCGTCGGCCGGGGACGTCGCTTCGACCGTGCCTATGTCCGTTTGGGCTCCCGGCGCGACGTCGACGTCGCCTATTTTATGGGCGCCGCCTGCCCCCGAGGAGACGATGCGGATGGTATAGTGGCCGCTAGGAACGTCGTTGATGACGAACTTCGCTAAGGCCGTTGAAATTAGGGCGATGCGACGCAGTCCGTAAACCTGGACGAAAACGTTGCCCATCGCTGTCGAGGATGCGCCCAGCGAGCCGGATATGGAACCGGTGGGTTTCAGGGTGTCGGCCGGGACCACGAACAAGCTGTCGAGGACCGAAACGCGGCAGGAAATCAGCGCTGCGTTGGACATGAGGTCGTTGACCTCTATGCTGTAGTCGCCGCGGCCCACGCCATTCAGGGTAAACGCGCCCGAATCGTCGGTGACGCCGTCGGCGTCGTTTCCTGATTGTGAAGAAAGCGAAACGAGCGAAGTGTCGGCGACGTAATCGGCGCCGCGCAGGCGAACGATCGCGCCGCGCGCGGGTTGCCCGTTGGAATACACCGCGCGCCCCACCACTTCCGAAGAGCTGCCGCCCGTGCCGCCGGTCAACTGGTTCCTGCTGCAACCGAGGAAAAGGGCGAGCGCCGATAAGCACGAAACCATCATGGTCCGCTTCATGGTTTTTTCTCCTCCGGCAGGTCCGTAAGAGGAAAAATTTGGAGGTTTACCTGATACACGCGGTCGATGTGGTCGTCTTTACCGATGATGTCCACGAGTTCGGCGCGGAATTCGTCGATGCGCCGCTTGATTTTATCGTATCCCGGACCGGAAATGCTCGCGGTCAGCGCGGAAAAGCTCCGTTTTTCCTTGGGAAATTGATAGAACGCGTTTTTAGCGATGTCAAGGGTATTGATCAGGAAATTATTGATGACCACGGCGTCGGTGTCAAGGCCGGAACTGATATGTTTCGTTGTAAGCTCATAGGGGCCCGCATCGGACTTTTTGAGGAACCCGAGGCGCTCGAGCACGAGAACGGCTTTTTTGGCCTCCGCCGGTGAAACCGACGGGACAATGGCCTTGGCCAGCTTTTTAAAGTCCCCGTCAAACGGGGAGTAATGCAATACCGCCCGTATGGCGGAATAATACCATTTGTCGTAAAACTCGTACATGTCGGAATTAACGTGGATTATTTGCGACTTGTTGGAGTTTACTATCTTTTCAAAAAACTGTTTTTTAAGCTCGTGGGAGTCGGCCTGGTTATAATGGACCATGAGTTCGAAGTAGCGCGCCTCGGCGGGCTTGAGGTCGAAGACCTTTGACAAATTTGGAATGAGCCGCTCCGACAGATGTACTTTTTCCTGGAGGACCTGGGTAAAAAACCCGGGAGACTTGAATCCGGCTTTCGAGGCGATATAACGATAAGTAAAGGACCGGTCCGTAGATTTTATTTCCGCGAACCGGTCTTTGAGGAATTTTCGATAGTCGGTATAATGGTATATTGTAATCATGGCGCGACTCTTTTGTAATATACCATAAAAATCACGTTTTGTCAAAATATTGTTTAGTTGATTTAAGCGTTAAACCGGCGTTAAATACCGCAATGCATTGCATTTGAATAAAATAAGAAAAGCGTTTGTTTAGTGAATTTATTTTGCTTACCTCACCCCTCATTCCCCTTTCCGCTAGGAGAGGGGAGGATCTTTGCGCTCAAAATAATGTTGATTTTCATAAATAAAATGTATTTTTGTGACGGGCGTCACAGCGCTTTTATTTTTTATTAATTATATTTTTTATCGGAACTAAATAATATCAAGAGGTTATGATGCATTTGAAAAAAGGTGAAAATATTGTCATTGACTTGGGGTCTAAAATTGATTATTATTCTATGTCTTGTATAATTTTCTTTAACCTGCCTAATGGCAGATAAGTCCCTCTAAGCTTTCAAAAGACAAAAATTGTCGCTTAAAAGCTAAAAGGGCCTAAGGAGTCAATATGTCACGTTCATTTTGGTTTGGAAGTTTTTCTATACTTTTACTGGCGTCATTGCTTTTTCTCTTCGTTTCATGCTTTGAACAGCCGGTATCGCCCTATCAGCCGGTAAATACGAAATTGTATCTGAGCGTCCAATCTTCCACGCTGCAATTTACCATTGGGCAATATTACGTTGATACTGTGGGCGATTCGATAAACATCGGGGTGACAAGCAATCTGCCGCAATTCGTGGATTCCGTGACCGTGGGGATTTTTTCCGACGCATATTTGGTCGAACAAGGGACCATTCTAAAAAACATCAATGTTTCCGGCAAGGACCCTACGTGGTTTAGAACGCTTCTTAATAAAGATGGAAAGAAATATATCATCGCAAAGGCGTTCATCCAGGATGGCTATAAATTTTTCGATACGATCATCGTAAACGTACTTCCACGGCAGGCCGTAACCGCTCCACGCAGTAAACCCCATATTTCCGTAACTGGCCAAACAACCATAGCCGCAGGCCAATTGTGTTCGCTTTCAGTTATCGTAAATGACAGCACGGTCGGACAGACGCATGCTTTTTATGCAAAGCAGGATTCTTTACCGCAAGCGTCTTTTACTCCTCCCTTCATGTGGACGCCTCCGGCGGGGTTTAGCGGCACTTCCACAGTTACTTTTAAAGTCGCGGACACTGATAGTCCGAGCTATTCTGATACTCAAATGGTTGTTATAACTGTTCTTGCAGTTTCTCCAACCAATCATGCGCCCAAGTGGGCGAATAAAACCATCAACGAAGTCGGCAGTCCAGGAAATGCGATAAACCTTACGGTTTCCAAAATGTGCACTGATCCCGATGGCGACCTATTGACATTCTCGCTTGTCCCCGGAGTATTGCCTAGTACCGATACTATTATTACATCCGGTGACAGCAGCATCTATTCCTTTTCGCCTGGTCCAAGCGATACGGGGACGTTTAATCCTCGGGTCGTTGCAACCGACCCTCTAGGCCTTTCGGACACGATGACGATTACGTTAAAGATCAATGCGGTAGTCGTCAAATCCTATTCCGTAACGTATGATGGCAATGGAAGTACCGGCGGAATTGTCCCCTCAGATCCAAGCACCTATACAAGCGGCTCAACGGTCACCATAAAAACGAATTCAGGTTTACTGGTAAAAACAGGCTCTACGTTTGCAGGATGGAATACTGCCGCTGATGGAACAGGCGCGGCCTATGCCGCTTCAGCTACTTTTACTATGGGATCGGCTAATGTGACTTTATACGCAACATGGGCAGCTAATCCAACCTATACGGTAACCTATAATGGCAACGGAAATACAAGCGGAACAGTTCCGACTGATCCCGGTGCTTATATTACGGGTGCAACGGTTACCACAAAAACAAATTCAGGAACCTTGGTAAAAACAGGCTCTACCTTCGCAGGCTGGAATACTGCAGCAGATGGTACTGGAACATCCTATGCAGCTTCCGCTACGTTTACCATGAGCTCAGCTAATGTGACTTTATACGCAACATGGACGGCTAATCCAACCTATACGGTAACCTATAATGGCAACGGAAATACAAGCGGAACAGTTCCGACTGATCCCGGTGCTTATATTACCGGCGCAACGGTTACAACAAAAACGAATTCCGGAACCTTGGTAAAAACAGCCTCTA
>Ga0182027_10000681_pt1 | contig 58080 bp, 56 predicted proteins | sample 712E1DmetaG_FD_121300 | JGI IMG/M metagenome (GOLD analysis project Ga0182027, IMG submission 121300) | Permafrost microbial communities from Stordalen Mire, Sweden - 712E1D metaG (Illumina Assembly) | ecosystem: Environmental > Terrestrial > Soil > Wetlands > Permafrost | place: Sweden...
CACCCCGGTTTTATAGAGTTCATTAAAAGCCCGAAATGATTCTTTGCGTGTCGCTTCATCAGTAAACACCTTGTTGGTATGTCCTAATAATTCTTCTTTGGAATATCCCAGACGCTTCCAGAGCGTATCATTTATGAATGTTATTTTTCCGGCAAGATCAAACTCAAAATAGGCTTCCTGAATGCTGTTGAGAATGGTTCGATATCTCTCCTCATTCCGGCGCAAGGCCTCTTCTATTTTTTTGCGCTCGGTGATGTGCCGTGAAAGTCCACGAAATCCAATAGGCTTTCCACTGGAATCCTTTACAAGAGATATAAGCAGTTCAGCAATTGTCTTGGTTCCATCTTTCTTGATAACTTCATAATCAAAAATTTGACTTGATTCTCCTGTTTTGTAAAGATTGACGAATGCTTGAAAGGCTTTTTTTGCATTCTCTTTATCTGTATATTGCCGATTGTTCATCCCGATCAATTCTTCCCGGGAATATCCCATATTTCTGCATTCCGCGTCATTAACGAAGGTAAAATTGCCCTTAAGGTCAGTCTCAAAATACCCCTCTTCCATATCTTCCATTATAGTCCGGTATTTTTCTTCACTCCGGCGCAGTTCATCCTCCCTGCGATTGTGTTCGGTAATATCCATAAAACTGCCCAGAGCAGCCCGCTTTCCTTTATAGGCGATGGAAGTGACCATCTCCATAACCCATATTATCTCACCGTTTTTCCTGACGAACCTGTATTCATAGCTGCCGCATTTCTCCTTTAGGCTTTTAATGGCCTTTTGCCTGACTGTTTCTCTATCTTCGGGATGAACATGATCAAGAGGATTTGTGCCTAATAAATCACTAGGTGAATAGCCGCTGAGCTTCTGAAAGAGAGGGCTTGCGTAAACAAACTTTCCGTTTTGAACAATATAAATCCCGACACACATATGAGATATTATTTCTTTGGAAAGATGGGCAATATCGTATTGTTTAGAGGTTATTTTTTTGTTTGGTTTGACTGTTGATCTCTTTTTAACAGCCGGTTTTGTTTTAGAGGCTGATTTAGATTTAACTGCTGATTTAGGTTTAACAGGCATATTTCTTTAACCTCCCTGGAACTTTATGATGAAAATATCTCCATTCGTTATAATCAGCCCTGAGCCACTATTAATATAATTATTATACAGTGTTAAAGTTGAAATTGAAAGAAATATTCTGTCGCTATTAGGAGAATTTACCTGACAATATGCTATTTATATTTGAGTATTGTAATAAACAATTTAATAAATTATTAAATATTGTCACCAAACTATTGGCGGCAGGAGCAATAAAACTAAAGAAGATTATCTTTCTTATCTGATAAGGAGATGGACAATGGTTCGCTCAAAAAACTTGACGGTTAGGAAAATTAGGGCCGCTGTTTTGCGTAAAAAAGACGGTCCGCTCAAAATCGAAACACTGGGTATGGAAGGCCCGCAGGATACGGAGGTACTCATAAGAACAGTTGCTTCCGGAGTATGTCATACAGATATAAGCATGATTCATCACTGGGAAACAGCTGACGGCCCGCAGGTCTTGGGGCATGAAGGAGCAGGCATCGTCGAACTGACCGGAAAAAAAGTAAAAGCTGTCCGGCCCGGTGATCATGTCGTTTTGTCATATCAATCTTGCGGCACATGCCGCGAGTGCAAAAAGGGGCGTCCTACAAAATGCCGCCGATTTTATGAACTGAATTTCGGCTTCCACCGTCTGGACGGCAGCAATGCTCTTGAGCGCAGTGGCGTGCACGGACATTTCTTCGGTCAGTCCTCATTTTCTTCCCACATTCTGGCAACGGAACGCAACATAGTCAAGGTTTCCAAAAAACTACCGCTGAAAATTCTGGCGCCGCTGGGCTGTGGTATTCAAACAGGAGCGGGTACTGTGATGAACACACTCCATGTTCAGAGGGGCGCGAGTATCGCCATTTTTGGTACGGGAGCAGTAGGCTTGGCGGCCGTCATGGCTGCTCGCATTGTTGGAGCCAATCCGATTATCGGGGTGGATATTGCTCCTCTTCGCCTTAAATTGGCTCTGGAACTGGGCGCAACTCATGTTATTGACAGTCGTTGCGCTGATGCTGCCTCAAGCATTAACAGCATTATTGCAGGCGGCGTTGATTATGTTCTGGAAATTACCGGCAATCCCCAACTGTTACGGCTGGCTATTGAGGTGATAAAAAAACGAGGCACAGCGGCCTTCTTCACCGGCGATGGCGTTCCTGATTTTGTGCCTAAGGGAAAAAAGGCTGTGGCAATAATCGAAGGTGACTCGGTGCCGCAAGTATTTATTCCTAAGCTGATCAAATTATACCAGTTGGGCAAATTCCCTTTTGACCGGCTCGAGAAATTCTATCATTTTCGGGATATCAATAAAGCAATCAGAGATTCAAAAAGCGGCAAGGCAATTAAGCCGGTGCTGATCATGAGCAACAACAATTCCCGATATAGTATTCCGGATCTTTACGTAGCAAATTGGAACGATGAGCGGCGTGAAAGTTTTTCCGGTTCAACCATTCCGGATAGGCAATTTTACTCCTGATGGCTATTTTCCGTATGTTGTTTCTGTAGCCGCGCTTAACCCATTCATCAATGGCCAGATTGTAATAGTGCTTTAAAGCGTTGACATGTCCGTGCCACATTCTAACAACTGGATGCCTGCCATAACCCCCGCCGAATTTGATAGCACGAATGATTTGATACGACTCCACTCTTTGTTTGCCCAAGCGGCGGTAGTCCAATGTCGGCAATGACTTCTTAAAATCCGGATAAGGAAGTAATGTCTGCATAGTCTAAGTATTTTGACAGATTGCTATATCATCGCCGATCTTGATATTCCCGGGAGTGAGCACGCGGGCAAAGATGCCTTCTTTCGGCATGATGCAATCGCCCACGGCATAAAAAATAGCGCAGGGTTTGGCGCAGATTTTACCGATTTGTGTGACTTCCAGTAACACATCCTTACCAACTTTTATTTTTGTGCCGAGCGGTAGAGTGTAGAGTTCGATGCCTTCTGTTGTGAGATTCTCGGCAAAATCACCGTAGCTGACATTTAATCCCTTTCGCCGGATTTTTTCGATGCTTTCTGCCGCCAATAGACTTATTTGACGCAATTCCATTCCAATATGCGCATCATCGGCAAGCCCCATATCAATCAATGCGCGGCTCTCACCGACATTATGTTTTTTCTCTCCTTTTTTTTCACTGATGTTGACGGACAGTATTTTACCCATGATTACTTCCTTGCCGCAATTGCTTCAATTTCCAGTGGCGCGCCTTTGGGCAAAGCTGCAACTTCAATAGTTGAGCGGGCAGGTGCTTCATTGGGGAAAAACCCAGCGTAGATTTCGTTGACGACCGCAAAATCTGTCATATTCTTTAAAAAGATGGTTGTCTTGACAATATTTTTCAGTGACAGCCCATTTTCTTCAAGGATAGTCTTTATGTTTGTAAGCGTTTGTCTTGTGGCCGCTTTTATATCCATAACGATTTCGCCGGTTGAGGGATTAAGCGGCAGTTGGCCTGATAAGAAAATAAAGCTGCCGGCCTCTACTGCTGAGGAGTAAGGTCCCCAGACCGGTAGGTTAGCCGATGCTAAAATTTTCTTTTCCATATAATCTCCATTCCCTAGCGTTTCTCAGTGCCGTGTGATGACAAAGAGCGCATTTTGCGCAAATAAATTGGGCAGAATGTGGATTAATCCGGACTTGCCCAAATAATATTTCTGCTCGATTTTAATATCTTTCTTCCGGCAATAATCGATAAAATCGCGAATCGTCAGGAAACGGATGTTGGGCGTTTCAAACCAGTAGTAGGGCAGGGCATCATTAATCGGAGTCCTTCCCTGTGCGAAGAGAGTTAAACGTGCTTTTATATGCGCAAAATTAGGGAAGCCTACAATGACGCGCTTTCCCACGCGCAATGATTCCTGAATGACAAAGTCAGCTTTTTTAATTTGCTGCATGATCTGATTGAGAATCACGTAATCAAACGACTGATCAGGATAATCAACCAGACCGCTTTCGATATCTCCCTGAAGCACCGTCAGGCCGCGTTCGACGCACTGGTGCATTTGATCTTCGTCAAGTTCGATGCCTTGGACGAGTGCATGGTTTTGCTTTTCGAGAAATGAAAGAAGCTCTCCGTTGCCGCAGCCAAGATCAAGAACGTGCGCTCCCTCAGTGATAATTCGTGAAATGATATGATGATCTATTTTCATATTGATTTATTATTCTTTCAGTATTTAAAAGCTCTTCTTCTCCTACTTCAATCGGGGCTGATGTTTGCTAGGAAATTCTTGATTAATCTTGTTTCGTCTTCGATTTCAATTAAAAAAGCATCATGGCCGTAAGTGGAGGTAAGATCGAAATAGGTGGTGTATGCATGTTTTCTTTTCAAAAGACGGACGATATCCTGCGACTGATATGCAGGATAGAGCCAGTCGGATTTGAAAGAAATCACCAAAAATCTTACGGTCGTTTTTTTTGTTTCCGGCATAAAATGATCACCAGAGAGATCAAAATAGTCCATTGCCTTGGTTATATACAGATAGGAATTGGCATCGAAGCGTTTGACAAAGTTGTAGCCGCGATAGCGCAGATAGCCTTCCACTTCAAAGTCGTCGATAAACTGGAAACTGAGATTATCGTTTTTGAGTTTACGGGAAAATTTTTCTTCCATGGACTGATCACTCATAAAGGTGATGTGACCAATCATGCGCGCTACCGCCAGGCCGTTTTCCGGCTGGCCATGTTCATAATAATACCCATTGCGCCAGGCTGGATCCGCCATGATCGACTGACGAATAACTTCGTTAAATGCAATCTGCTGCGGTGAATGTTTTAGGGCCGTTGCAATCGGAATGGACGCGATAATTCTTTCCGGGTATGCCGAAGCCCAGTGCAGTGCCTGCATGCCCCCCATAGAGCCGCCGATTGCGCAGAGAAGTTTTTCAATGCCGAAAAAATCAATTAAATGTCGCTGAGCTTCCACCATGTCGGCAATTGTGATCAGCGGAAAATCCAGAGCGTAAGGTTTACCCGTATCCGGATTGATGGAAGAAGGCCCGGTACTGCCTTTACAACCGCCGATCACATTGGAACAAATTACAAAGTACAGATTTGTATCCAGTGCTTTGCCCGGGCCGATCATATCATCCCACCAGCCGGGAGTTTTATCATCTTTGTGAATCCCGGCGGCATGCGCGTCTCCAGAGAGCGCGTGACAGACTAATATGGCATTTGATTTTTTCTCGTTTAGCCGGCCGTAGGTTTCATAAGCCAAGGTGATTGGCCCTAAACTCCGTCCGGATTCCAATTTTAAAGTGGCTGGCGGTTCGGCAAAAGAAAAAACCTGCGGCGTAACGATACCTATGGAATCTTTTTTCATAAATTATTATCCAGGTTTAATTAAACCATCCCGTATTTGATAAAAAATATATTGTTTAGCTTATGTTATTTGCAGCATTCTTTCTATGGAGAGCCTTGCTTTATCCATAATATCCGGAGGCACTGTAATGTCGAAAGATAAATCCTGAAGCGACCAGAGTACCTTTTCCACGGTAATGCGTTTCATATTAGGACAAACGGCTGCGTCCGCTGCCGGGTAGAAATTTTTTGTCGGATTTTCTTTTTTCAACCTGTGAATTATGCCGTTTTCCGTAGCGACGATAAAATCTGTTTCCGAAGTATTTTGTGCGTAACCGCACATCTTTTCCGTAGAAGCTACAAGGTCGGCAAGCTTAGTTAAATCCGGTTTACATTCCGGGTGCACAAGAACCTTCGCCTGCGGATGTCTTTTTTTAGCCTGCACAATATTTTCCGGCAAAATTTTGACATGTGTCGGGCAATAACCGTTCCACATGATAAAATTGTGTCCCACCTGCGCAGAAACGTATTGCGCCAGATATTTGTCGGGGACAAAAATGATCTCGTCATGGGTGAGTAAAATATGCTGCACCATTTTTAGGGCGTTGGATGAAGTGCAGCAATAATCGCACTGGGCTTTTACTGCAGCCGAAGTGTTTACATAGCAAAGGGTTACGGCAGTGGGATGTTTTTCCTGAAGAGATTTTAAGCCTTCGGCATCAATCATATCGGCCATTGGACATCCGGCATTGATATCCGGAAGCAAAACTTTTTTCTGCGGGGATAATATCTTTGCCGTTTCCGCCATGAAGTGGACTCCGCAAAAAACTATTATATCAGCGTTGGTGCGGGATGCCTCAATGCTTAAGCCCAAAGAATCGCCGACAAAATCGGCAATGTCCTGAATTTCAGGCCGTTGGTAATTGTGCGCAAGAATGACGGCGTTTCTTTCTTGTTTCAGTTTTTTTATTTTATCGGTTATTTCCATGCAAAAGTCTCAACTCCCGGTTTTATGGATATGTTTGACTTGGGCTAATTTTTCCTTCTTTATTTGCACCAATTGGGCCAGGGTAATGCTGTTTAAAGTTTCGCTGATTTTATTACCCAAAATATTCCAGATGTCGCGTGTCGGGCAAATCGCGGAACGGTTGCAATTTGAAGGTTGTTTGATACAATGCACTAAACAGATTTCTCCTTCGAGTGCTTCGATAATGTTTCGCAAAGAAATATCATTGGGATCTTTGGCTAAATTGTATCCGCCGCGGGCTCCGCGCAGTGATTTTATCAATCCGGCCGCTCGCAATGGTATCACAATTAAACTCAAATATTTTTCTGATATCTCTTCGCTTGCGGCTATATCTTTTAATAAAACAGGTTTAACCCCATTACCGCAGGCCAATGTCGTCATTAGTCGCGTGCCATATCTGGACCTGGTGGAAAGCTTCATTAAAACAACCTAAAACAATAATAAATTGAGTTTATTGAAAAAAGTGCACATTTTTCTGCCGCTTTCGAGATGATTTCTAAAGCATAAGGCCTTAAATACTATTTATTTGATAGTAATTAAAGCAGAAAAAAATATTTGTCAAGGTTTATATCAATGGGAAAATCCAAAATAGCAAATTTTGCGACTGTTATATGCGAAAAATGTTATTGAACCGAGGAAGCTTCCGCTTAAAGGTTATAAACTTTTTTTGCGTTTTCCTTTAAAATTTTACGCGCAATAACCATGGCGGTATTTTCATCAATAATGTCATCGTCAATCATGCTCGTGAGCGCAAAGTAAACTGCATCACGTCCGACTTTAGAGCTTACATATATATCCCGCTCCCCGCGAAGAGAACCGGAACCGTACATAATCTTATTCCAAAGAATCGGTTTTTCCAGCCATTTCCTTAAAGTGCCGGCAAGAATACGCGGGTGATTCATAAACATAATGCACCCGGAAATATCAATATACACGTCATTAGGCATGATCCCACCGGCTAAAGCCAGCAATTCTGTGTTGTCAAAGCGCGGATAGCCTCCATTGAGAATAACAATTTTTGCTTTACCGACGATAGGATCGCAAATCATTTCGGAAAGATTCAGACAATCAAAACAACTGATATGGGGGTCGGACAAAGCGAGATGCCACTGTACAGGTAAATTGTATTCTACACTTTTGCGCATTATGTGCCAAATAAGAAAATCTTGGAGTCTTTTATAAGCGGCAGATTCACCTTTCTTGGCACGTTCAAAAAGCCTTAAACATTCGGATGGCAGCACTTTTTCGCAATAGGTATTGCGCACAAAAGCAGTAAAAAAACTGAAACCCACTGCGCCTTTCTTAGCGTAATTATCAAGAACCCTATCTACAAATTCGAGATATTCCGTAAAATTTTTAGATGAATAATTGTTTTTAACCTTGATTCTATTTAGCATATGGTCAAAAGCAGCTAAACAGGAAGTGGTCAAAGGGCTTCTATTGGTCAAGTATGTATTATCGAAAGGAAATAGAAACGGGTCGATTGCGGGAATAAATTTAATTTGTGGCTTATTCATTAAGTCATAGTTAAGAAATGATTCAACGATGAGGAGTTCCACGTTGGCGGCATCCATTACTTTATCGATAAAATACTTCAGGTTATTGCGCTGGCGGTCGTACTCTATGACCAGAGCGTCTTGTTTGGCGGGATTGTTAATGTCTTCACGGCTGAATCCGTAAAGTTTCTCATATGCTTCATAGTGAGCTTCCCGCAAATAAGGAAAATCGGCCCCGGAGTTTTCAGGGGTGCGGTAAGAATCAGTAGCAAGAATAATTCTGTTTTCCGGTGGAAAATCCTCGAAATACCCGGCAAATCCGGGATTCGCATGTTGATCAATCAATTTAATGCCATCAATTAATTCTCTTAAATTGTTGGTCATTTCATCTCACCATGGCGGATTACGGGACGTATAATATAATGCTTATATATTTTTTTAATTGCCGCGGACGGCTTCGGCAATGTATTCAGCGATCATCTTGCCCAAATCGGAAGGCATGGTACGATCAGGGCTGACAGTAGTCGATGACGACGCGGAAGTGTTATTAGCTGTAGAAAGGTTCTTTTTGCGCAGAGTTCTCCCTGTTTCCGCGTCGATTAATTTTATGGCAGCAGCCATTTCCGAGTTGCCCACATATGCTCCGCCTAAACCGCGGGCAGAACTGCTGGCAAGCTTTAAGATAGTAATACGTGTTTTTACAATAAGAGCTCCCGCCTCACGTGACGTGCTTAGACGGGACTTTTCAATTTTCGAGGTGACATCTTTTTTTAAAAGTTCATTCATTGCCGTGCTTTCGCAGGTAACAGCCGCATCCGGCAAATCTTTTTCCAAATCCTGATCAATTTCGAATCTCTGAATAATTATTTTTTTATATACTTTTTCCAGCGGAGCATCTTTTTCCCAGGCAGCTTCTTCATCGAGCTTAACTGTTTTTGATTTTCCGCAGGAGATTGTAATAATTATGCAAATTAAAATTAAAATGAACAAAAATATCTTGTTATGATTTCTTGTTTTCTTGATCATGAAAGGCATCCTTAAAAAATAATTTTCATGAAAGGTAAAGAATTCCCTATAATAAATTCTACATAAAAACAACTGTAAAAAGATGATACAAAATTCTGATCTTAAAGCACGGTTATTGTTGTTCCAATTGATGCTGAATCGTATTTATTGTCAAAGAAGAAAACCATATATTTATTATAGATTTATTATTGATTTTTTTATGCTGAACTGTTAAAATTATGTAAAGATAATGAGGGAAGCATAAATGGTTCATTGGAAAAGAGTAGGATTTTTTTTCTTAGTTTTTATCTTCTTGCCTGTTTTTGCCTCCGCCTGGGAAAAACCAAATGGACGTTTAAATCTAAAGGCTGCCCTGCTTGTGGATATAGATAGCGGTAAGATTCTTTATAAGCAGAATGCAGATAAGCTCATTTAGCCGGCTTCTCTGGCTAAGATGTTAGTGCTTTATTTGGTCAACGAAGACATCCGTGCAGGTAAGGTTAATCTTAACGATATGGTCAAAATAAGTGCGAAGGCCGTAAATACTAATTCTAGTTCAAAAATGTTGCATGAGGGTGAAGAAGTCTGTCTCGAAGATCTCATTAAAATTATGGCTATCCTTTCCGCTAATGATGCTGCTGTTGCGATTGCGGAACATTTAGCTGGAAGTGTGGATAAGTTTGTCGCGAGGATGAATGCCAAAGCTAAAGAAGTGGGCATAAAATAAAGCCATTTTGTCAATCCGCATGGTTTATCTGATAAGCATCAATTTTCAACAGCGCGCGATATATTCATTTTATCGCGAGATTACCTTCAGCGTTTCCCCGATTCTATGAATATTCACTCCACCCAGTATTTTACTTATAATTCCGTTACTTACCACAACACGAATACATTACTGCAAGAAAACGGTGATGTTGACGGTTTAAAAACGGGCTGTGTCCGCGCTGCCGGTTATCATTTGGTGGCTACGGCAAAAAGAGGCGATAAGCGTTTGATGTCCGTCGTTTTGGGAGCGAAAAATCCGAAAATACGCACCAGCCAAACAAAAAAGCTTTTAGATTTTGGTTTTCGGATGGTTGGGGCTTAACTAGTAGAATTTTATAGCGGGATCTTCTGTCGGTGCATTTTCAATTTTATTGGCGTTAGTTTCTTTCTTTAGTTTGTCGGAAAAGATGAAGAGCTTGTTTCCGGGCAATACTTTCTTGCCATTGGTTATATCGTTCCAGATCATAATTGCTTTTACCGGGACGTTAAATCGTTCGGCAATAGTCGATAAATTATCCCCTTTTTGAACTATGTAAACATATTCATTTCTCTCCGCCAGCCATTGCGATAAGAGATTTTCGTAACGTTCGGAAAAACCCATGGCTGCTCCCTGGGGAACCATCAGTTCATATTTGCCGGCAGGCAGATAATAGTTTTTTATATGTGGATTAAGGTCTTTGATAACTTTGAAATAAGTTTTTGCCGCTTGAGCAATGATATATAACGGTACAGGCTGGTTTGCAGATATTTCGACACGGTCAAATTGAATAGGTTTATAAAGATCATCCGGGGTCAGACTGTAACCGTATTTCTCCGGATTAGATATGATTATCTTTGCCGCTAAAAGTCTAAAAATATACCTTTGTGTTTCCTGGTATAAATCGAGTTGATAGTAATCACTTACTTTTTGAACCATCATTTCTGTTTTTAGGCCTTCCTCCCCCATATTATAAGCTGCCGCGGCCAAAGTCCAGGAGCCAAAAAGAGCATAAAGGTCTTTGAGATAATTTACTGCAGCTTCTGTAGAGGTAAAAAAATTGCGGCGCTCATCAATATCATTATTAATTACCATGCCATATTTCATGCCGGTACTTTCGATAAATTGCCAATATCCTACAGCTCCTTTATTTGATCTGGTGAGTGGCCTCAACGAACTTTCAACAATGGCGATGTATTTCAAATCATCGGGCAGGGAATTATTCTTCAAAACTTTTTCAATATGAGGTAAATATCTATTGGCGCGTTTAATCCATAAGATAACTTCGTTGCTGTTATCCAAAGATATTAGTAATTCTCTTTCCAGTCTCTCTTTTATATCAGTTTCGTTTAAAGGAACCGATTCATTGCAGAAAGTTAATGGTTCGTTTATTTTTACAGATTCAATAAGAGTCTGACCGGACGAAAGCGGAGTGCTGGCGTAAATCTCTTCAACAAAAGTTCCGTAATTTGGCGTTGTCGAGATTAAAAAAACTATTAAAAATCGATATAAATACTTCAAGAGACGACTTTCTCCTAAATTATTGATAGTATCTTTACTAGGGAATAGGGAGTTTTGTCAAATGAAAGAAAGCTGAGCAGGTGTGCCGAGGAAAACGATGCCCATATCCATGAAATGAAATTAAAATTTGCATTCCGTTGTATTTGACAAAAAATGCGCGATTCAGTGGGATGAACGCATTACAATCGCGAATTAACTACTTAAAAAGATTTGTTGCGTCAAGACACAATCAATACCTTAATTCATAAGTTATGCCGAGAGCATTTGTTCTTGCCAATGTTAAAACTTGATGTTATTTAAAAATTTAACTAAATATTATACTTGGATGAAAAAGATGAACTTATTTTCGAAGAATGATATCCGGCAAATCAAAGCCCTGGGCTTGAGCCTGCGCGATGTGGACAAACAGTTGAATACTTACCGGCGCGGTTCTGTTTTTTTTGATTTGAACCGTCCGTGTACAGTTAAAGATGGAATCGTATCCGTTACTCTGGCGCAAAAGAAAAAACTGATTGCCCTTTATGAAAATGATGCCGGAAAATACAAGCTGTTAAAGTTTGTGCCGGCTTCCGGTGCAGCGAGTCGTATGTTTGCCGAATGGTTTTCTGCTTGCGAAAAAGGCAGTTTCGGATCCCCTGAACTTGATCGTCTCTTTCTTCAAAATTTAAGAAAATTAGCCTTTTTTATTTTGATTGAACAAGATAGGCGTGGGAAAAAGATTTTTGATCAAAAGGATATAAAAAATTTGTTGGAATTTATTTTACTTCCGGATGGTTTAAATTTCGGGCAGTTGCCCAAGGCATTAATCCCTTTTCATCAGTACTCTTCAGGCGATACACGAACGGCACTGGAGGAACATCTTTACGAGGCAGGTAAATATATTCGCAGCACCGCCGGCCAGAGCTTTGTTCATTTCACTGCAGCAGCCGAACACAAGGCGGATACGGCAAAATATTTAAAAGCCGTGCTAAAAAAATATGAGAATCTATTCGATGTTAAGTATAAGATAAATTTATCCATACAGTCACCGGCCTCCAATACGATTGCCGTTGATGAAAATAATTTACCGCTAAGAGATGATAAAGGCAGGCTCTTATTCCGTCCCGGCGGGCACGGTGCGCTGCTTAAAAACTTAAACAATATTGATGCCGATTTTATATTTGTAAAAAACGTTGATAATGTTGTGCTGGAAAAACATTTAGAAAAAATTCTTCCATATAAAAAAATGCTGGGCGGGCTGGCTCTGCAAACTCAAAAAGAAATATTTGCTATTTTGAACAAGTTGGAAAAAGGAGAGCTTAACGTTGCACAGATGGGAAAAATAATTGCTTACTGTTCGCGAACGCTCAATATTATATTTCCGATAGATATTTCGCAACAATCTAATAAACGGAAAAACAAAATTTTATTTTCTTTTTTAAATCGTCCTTTGCGCATCTGCGGAGTGGTAAAAAATGAAGGAGAGCCCGGTGGCAGCCCTTTCTGGGTGGAAGAAAATGACGGTACTCAGAGGCCGCAAATTGTGGAAATCGGGCAGGTTGATAAAGACAAACCGGGGCAACCGGCTATTTGGTCTAGGGCAAAATATTTTAATCCGGTTGATATGGTTTGCTGCATAAAAAATTATCGCGGGAAAAAATTTAATCTGGATAATTATGTCAATAAGGATGCCTATTTAATTACCAGTAAAAATGAGAGGGGACAGAGACTGAAAGCTTTGGAAGTACCGGGTCTCTGGAACGGCGGCATGGCCTACTGGAACACTGTTTTTGTCGAGCTTCCGCTTGGCGTCTTCAACCCGGTAAAAAATGTTCTGGATCTACTGCGTCCTGAACATTTAACCAGGAAACAACACACTAAAACTTAATGATCCATTTTTCACAATCGTCCTTTTTGGCAGCTTTGGCGCTGATTGTTGTTGATGCATTTGCGTGCTGGCAAATTACCTTAATTTCAATGTTGTCGGGGGCATCGGAGTAACGAACGCAAAGGGAAGCAGCAATTGGCAGTGCCGATTTATCACCGTAAGGCACCAAAACATGAGGTCCGGGAAAATCATCGATAAAAAGTATAAGGTCATCCTCCGTGGAAAGCTTTTGCATCTCTTCGTTATCAGCATTATTCCGGCCGACGATAATCTTGCTGCCGGATCCGATGCGGAAATGACGGCCATATTTCAGTAATTCCATATCGCGGATTTGCCGATCTTCGTTATGGGAAAATAAATCACGCAAGCGCTTTGTGAACATGACGTCAGTCAGCAGGCAACCACCGGCTGGGGGTGCATAATCTTTGATGCAAAAATCAGCGGCTAATTGGATTTGATTCTTACGGCTGCGCCCCTGAAAAGCAAGCAATCGTGAACGGTCGATTTTTCCGTCTCTTTCGGCTTTTATAGGTTCAAGGAGCTGAGCGCTGAGAGGGCGTAGAATGTAATCCGCGTAGCCGGAGTTTTTAGCCACAACATAAAGGGATTGTCTGCTTTGCGACATTGGACGCTGGCCCAGAACTTCACCGGTCAGGACAAAATCGGCGCCCGTCTCTTCCATCTTTTTACCGGCTATTTGCAGCATTAGTGTATGGCAATCAATGCAGGGATTCATGTTTTTGCCGTAGCCGTACCGGGGAGACTTAAGCATCCTCAGATGAATATCGGTTATGTCTTCAACAATTAGCGGCAGATTTATTTGCTTTGCCGCTGCCTGTGCTTTTCGTGCGCTAAAAAATGGTGTTGTAAACGTTAAGCAGTGAACAGCTATTTTTTGTCTTCGGATTAACTCTGCCGCTAATATGCTGTCTAAACCGCCGGAAAGAAGGGCGATAGCTTTAACCATAATGAAAATCCATTCTACTAGCTATAAAATAAATTAAAATGCGCTGCGGAGAACAAATCCGCAGCGCCAAAAAGAAACCCTCTTTTTTCTAGAAAGGAAAAATATCAATATCTGGCTATGTTTACCGACCATACCTCACTGAGCAAACCGCGCAATTCCTGATCGATTTCAAAATCAATAACGTACAAATCTTTATCCGTCTTAATCTTAGTGCCGCCAAAGCTCATAGTGTAAGGAGCTTGATTTTTATCCATGCCGGAAAAAGTAAAATAGCCGGAAGCAAAAGTAATATTGAAAGCGCGTAAAATCTTTTCCATGATACTTTTCGGAGCTTCATTGTCGGCAACAAAGATAATTTCATTGCCGGCTTGTTTCAATACAGTGATGAACTGTTGGGTCAGGCTTCGGGAAAAAATAACATATTTTTTGTTCCCGTCTTTTACCAGAACATCGGCTTTAATCGACAGATTAACCCCGTCTTTCGCGGTATCGAATACTTTAACGTCAACATCTTTATCGGCATTAAATCCCAAACTGGAAATAAACGCGTAAGAAAAATCTTTGGCTGATGTGGTAGGATATACCGGCATTGGCGGCAGTGAATAGATTTCTTCAGGTTTTCCGATCAAGCCGGATTCTTCGGAAATTTCAGTTATGATTACACCGTTTTTCCGTGCATAATTTTTGACTGCCTTGGGCAGCAATAAATTATTTTCATAAACTATACGCAATCCCTGCGGTAATGTCTGCGCTTCTTTTGTGTTGGTTTTGACGATTATCCAGTCGACAAAAAATTCCACAGGGGGAAGAGTTCCTATAGTCATAGGCTTGTCTCTTTTGGTCATGCTGTAACCTTTGGTTGTATTAAAAACTTTTTTCAAAATTGCAATGACATCGTCTTTTTTATCAACCTTAATTAAATAGTAGTTAGTCCAGTTATCATTAATAATCTTTTTTAAATTATCTGGTGCGCGGTTTTCCAAATCAAGAAATAAGATTGTCTTGTCGTCAAATTCAATTACCGGCATTTTAGAGCAATCAATCGTTACCTGACCGGTTTTCGGGATAGGAAGATAATAATTACCTGTCGCAGTAAATGAGCCATTCATCTGCGTGATGACGTGTTTAAGAACAGCGAGACGCGCCTCCGGCGGCATAGACATTTTTTCCTTTACTTCGATTATTTTGCTCGGCTGTTCCGGAGTTTTTTCAACTATTATTTCTTCCTTTTCGGCAGCACTAGCTTCGTTTGCGGCTTGGACAAAGACAGTATTAGAAGGCAATTTGATGATGTCTCCGGCATAAATTTTATTAACATCAACAACATTGGGATTCATTGATTTAATGATTTTAAGCATTTTCTTTGTGTCGGTTATGATTTTTAGTTCGCGATGTATAATTTTAATTAAGGTATCGCCTTTTTTTATTGTATAAGACTGACCGTTGCCGGACGAAGCTTCCGGAGTAACTGCGGGAGCAGCTACTGTAGTGTCGGGAGCTGTGGTTGCGGTTTTCATTTTCTTTTCTTCGGAATATGCGAAAGGTTTTCCGGGGAGGACCAGGGATTGCCCCACCTGGAGTTTATTGAGATCCGGTATCTCAGGATTAAGCTCTTGAATCATCCGGTAATTATCGGAAATGTCCTCTTCGGTAATGCCGGGAATATTTCTCACGACGACCGAAAGAATATCACCTTTTCTTACGGTATAAGTATATGTATTTTTTTTAGATATGGCTGTTTTTTTTAGTGTAATTTGAGCCGTATCTTCTTTTGCTGCTGTCGGCAGGTAAGAAAAGACGACTGAAAAAATAATCACAACCAACGATAAAACAAATTTATTAATCATTATGCTTTTCCCCCTGATTATAGAGAGTAGATAAAAAATATATAATATTTTTACAATAAAATACTTCAATTAATAATAAAAGTCAAACCCTTATAAGGTATTATTTTTGGTAGAGTTGAGGTGATAATGAAGATTAAAAGTCAATTTTGGATAAGGGAAGGTTGATTTTGATGAGTTTGTCCTGGTTTCAAATTACTTTTTTCATTGCCGCAATGGCCACTTCAATTTGATCATCGGATGGTTCTCTGGTGGTAATCTTTTGCAGCATTAGACCAGGCCAACTCAATAATTGTACCCATTTCCAATGACTGTGTTTTCCGGTAAAACGGATAGCCTCATAAGAAATACCGGCAACAACGGGAAGAAGCAAAATTTTATAGATAACTCGATGTAAAAAATCCGGACGTCCCAGTAAGGAAAAAACCAGAATGGAAACTATCATTACGAACAGAATAAAGCTTGTTCCGCAGCGCGGATGACGAGTGGAGAAAACTTTTATATTTTCGATAGTTAATTCCTGGCCGTGTTCCCAGGCAAAGACGGTTTTATGTTCAGCTCCGTGATACATGAAAACGCGGCGCATATCCTCCATCAAGAGAGTGGAAGAAAGGAAAAGTAGAAAAATTCCCAGCCGGACGCAGCCCTCCAGAAGGTTTAGTAGAATTAAATTCGCAACAAAATATTTTATCTTCGTAAAGAAGAAAGCCGGAACAACAACAAAGAAAAAAATCGCTATAGTGAAGCTGATAATGAAAGAGAGAGACATTTCCCAGCTTTTTGGTTTTTTTTCTTCCTCGGACAAGGCTACTTCTGCCGAGAACATCAGACATTTTATTCCGATGATCATCATTTCGAATAAGTTGATTGTTCCGCGGATAAACATTAGTCCTAACAATTTGTAGCGTTTGGTCAGAGGGATATAATCGCGTTCCTGAAAAACAATTTCTTTATCCGGCCTTCTCACCGCGGCGGCAATTTTATTGCCGTGTCGCATCATGACGCCTTCAATTAGAGCTTGTCCGCCGGCTATATCCACGGGATTAGGTTTATCAGGCATATTTATTCATCTCTGTTTCATAAATTTTGTGAAGCCTATTTGTGAAACTCAAATTTCAAAAACGAAGTGAATTGAAATTTGTTAGTTGAACAATCCCGCTTAAAGCGGAGGGCAATGAGACTCAAATTCCAAAAGAAGTGCATCGGAATTTGTTAGCCGAATTATTCCGTATAAGCAGGGATACGATACCCAGCCCCTTAGGGCGGAATTTGAGTCAGAGCTTAGCCTCGGTTCGTACCCGTGACTTATAGTATTTGACCCGCAGTGTCAAATTATCATTTTATAAATTGATTGTTGCAAGATGGACCTTCAATGATATAATACCCTCGTTTTAAAAAAAGGAGGATAGGCAATGGCGGCAATGGACTCGTCCAATGAATTCATTAAAGCGTATCAGGAACGTTTTGAGAAAAAAATTAAAGAAAATGAAATCGCTCTTTTGGAACATTGGAAAGCGCAACTGGATAAGATCGCCTCGATGAGGCCGGAGAGCATTGCTTCTGTGCAAATACAGATAAAAAAGATGGCGGAAATGATGGCCAATAGGATAAAAATATTGAAGAAGGACTGAAATGGATAGTATTGCGAATTTTTTGTTTGAAGTAGGTATGCTCAACAAAACGCCGCGCAGCGGTTATCAATTTCTGGGAAGCGGCAGAGAATCGGTGGCGGAACATATTTTGCGCACTATATTTGTCGGCTACAGTCTTTGTAAAATGGACAAGTCGCTCGATGAGTTGCGCGTGTTGAAAATGTGCTTGTTTCATGATTTGCCTGAAGCCCGCACAGGCGATATGAATTATGTCAATAAAAAATATGTTGAAGTCGATGAGGAAAAAGCCGTGCGGGAATTGACCGAAAGCCTTTTTTTCGGCAGCGATATTAAGGCGGTAATTGATGAATTTAACCGGAAAGAAACAAAAGAAGCGTTGATTGCCCTCGATGCGGATCAGATTGCTCTCATATTACAGCTAAAAGAATACGGTGATTTAGGCAATAAATATTCGGAAGAATGGATAAAATATGCGCTGCAAAGATTAAATACAAAAGAAGCAAAAGAACTGGCCGGGGAAATTATAAAAACGGATTCTTCTAATTGGTGGTTTAAAGAAAAAAGCGACTGGTGGGTGAATGGAAATAAAAAATAACGGCGATAAGGTTGTTGAGGAAGATACGATGATCGAAAACAAATTTATTTTGTTTTTTTCTTCAGTAATAATTTTAATTATTCTTAATCTGTTGTCCTGTGGTCCGGAGATGGGCCAGGTTGTTATTTCCCAACCTGATGGGTACAGGCACACATTTGAAGCGAAAGAAAAATTTGTTCTCCTGGCGATTGCCCGTGTTTTTAGGGATAAAAATATGGGCATTAATGTTACCATAAATAGAGAAAAACAAACGGTAGAAACAGATTTTATCACTCAAGGTGATTGGCGTACTAAAAGTAGCGCCTATGTCCGGAAACTCAACTGGAAAGAAAGTGAAGTATTTCTTTCCGTTACGACGGAGAAAAAAGCTGAAAAGGGTTGGGAGATGCGGCGGCTTTTAAATAAGGAGCAATACGATGATTTGTTCGATATAATAGAGTTGAAGATTTATGAGGAAATGGCGAACATCGAATAATAAATATTTTGCCGTTAATCTAGCGATATTCGGATAAATGCTTTTAGAACAATCCAAAAAAATTACGGAAAATCAAAAATTACCACCGGTGATTTCACGTCGCGCCAAATCAATAATATCGATAATCCTTAATCGTCCGGATACACTGAATAGCCTCAATATAAAAATGATTGATGTTATTGCGGGCTATTTGCAGAGCGCAATTGCTGATAAGAAATGTAATTTTATCCTTTTTTACGGCAACGGCGGCAGGGGATTTTGTGCGGGAGGAGATCTCAAGGAACTGACGCAAAACGTGAGAAAAAATGCATATACTGAAGTAAATTTATTTTTTAAAAAGGAATATGCGCTTGATCTTATGATTCACAATTCGCCAAAACCTATTGTCGTAATTGCGGATGGAATAACTATGGGCGGGGGCTTGGGGATTGCGGCCGGCGCCTCTATCGTTATAGTCACGGAGAAGACACGAATGGCCATGCCGGAAACAAAAATAGGATTTTTTCCGGACGTAGGCGCGACGGGCTGGATGTTTACAAAATGCCCCAAAGGTTATCCGGAATACCTCGGCCTTACCGGTTATGACATGTCCGGGGTAGAATGTGTTCGCCTGGGCTTGGCTACGCACTTTATGAGCTCTAAAAATATCCCTGAGTTAATAGAAACATTGGAAAATTTTGATGCGGGAGAAAAATTAAATAAAGATATTTTAAGAAAAGAAATTATCGGGAAAATATCAAAATTTATCGATTTTAATATTCCTACCAATAAAGATATGGATGAATGGGTGGCAAAATATTTTGCGGGGAAAGCGGATTTAAAAGATATTTTAGCTTCTTTAACTAAATGTGGCGGGCACCAGAAGCTATGTGATGGAGTCTTTGCTAGCATTGCTGAGAGATCCCCGACAGCACTCGTTTTAACTTTGAAATTACTGCGGCATAATGAAGGAAGACAATTGCCGGAGGTGTTTGCGGCCGACCTGAAAGCGGCCATTTTTTTAACGAAGTATCATGATTACATTGAAGGTGTAAGAGCGAGACTCGTCAATAGGGATGATAAGCCCCGCTGGAGACCCGATAAAATCGACCAGGTTGATCTGGCAGATTTTAAGTTATAATTATTTTACGACTATTTTTCTGCTTTGCGTTTGCCGAAGAAGCCTGTTAAAAAATCCGCATCTTTTGGAGAAAGATCGAATTTGAAGACGGCTTTTTCGATGAGAATCGGTAAAGGCTGATTATCCTTTTCCTCTAAGTTACCGGATATCCATTTAATTGCCTTTTTTATATTTTCTCCGTCCGGCATTATATTCGGCATAATAATGAAAACCTCCTAATTAGTTAAGTATTTCTACATGATCTATATAATAGGCAATTTAACAACAAATTTGGTTATTTTCGTACACTGCCATTATAAGTTCGATTAAAAAATTTACATTTATGCTATATTTGACTTTGACATTTTGATGGCTAAGTTTACACCATTGGACACAAAGAAGCAAATTTATCTTCCCATTAATGAAAAAGGAGGAAGTTATGAAAAAATCTTTTGGAGCGAAAACTCTGCTTTATCCCACTCCCGTCTGGATTATTGGGACATATGATAAAAACGGCAAACCCAACGCGACAACTATAGCCTGGGGAGGAATATGCAGTTCCCAACCTCCCTGTGTGGCAATCTCATTGAGGAAAGCCACATACACTTATGGCAATATTATGGAGCACAAAGCTTTTACGGTAAACGTTCCCTCTGCGGCGCAGGTAAAAATTGCTGATTACTGCGGCATAGTATCGGGGAAGAATGTGGATAAGTTTTTTATTGCCCGTATTACGGCGGTAAAGAGCGAAAAAATAGATGCCCCCTACATTCAGGAATTTCCCATGATTCTGGAGTGCAAGCTTTTAAGCGCCACGGAAATAGGCATCCATACACACTTCATCGGTGAGATTATGGACGTTAAAGTTGACGACAACATGCTGGGAAAAGACGGTTTCCCGGATATTGCAAAGATAAAACCGGTAATTTTTGGGCCGGAAACATTAACTTATCATGGCGTGGGAGAATATTTGGGGCAGGCTTTTTCTGTTGGAAAAGAAATCGGTTAAGATGTTCATAAATATTTTATAGGATATTTCGAAAAATATCTTAAACAGCAATTAAAATGTAAAAAATGAAAGGAGTTGAGTAAATATGGGCAAGTCAATTAAAGGAACTAAAACGGAAAAAAATTTATTGGCTGCATTTGCCGGTGAGTCCCAGGCAAGAAACAGATATACCTACTTTGCCGGTGCGGCGATAAAAGAGGGCTTGGAGCAGATTTCCAGAATCTTTATCGAGACAGCGGAAAATGAAAAAGAGCATGCCAAAGTATTTTTTAAACACTTAGAAGGAGGAGATGCAGAGATCACGGCTGCATATCCTGCCGGTGTGATAGGGGATGCGAAGAAAAATCTGGAAGCGGCAGCGGCAGGAGAGAACATGGAATGGACAACACTGTATGCTAATTTTGCCAAAGTGGCGAAGGAAGAAGGTTTTCCGGAAGTGGGGCGATCTTTTGAACAAATATCCAAGGTGGAAAAGTTTCATGAGAGCAGATATAGAAAACTCATAAAGAACATCGAAAACAATGAAGTATTCAAGAAGAAAGCAGCCATTAAATGGCATTGCACTAACTGCGGTTATGTCTATGAAGGAAACGAAGCGCCCAAAGAATGCCCTGCCTGTAAACACCCGCAGGCTTACTATGAGGTTTTAGCGGAAAATTACTAAATCCGAATAAGAGATTTCATATAATAGCTCATGCATACTTGGTTTGATGGTACTGAGAATGCGTGGGCTATTATTTTTATGAAGTATGCATTGTCCGTCAATTTAAATTCCAATACTCTAAAATAACGGTCAACAAACCGTTAATCGAAATTCAGAAATTGTCTATATTTAATAATGCTTTGTTCCTCTTGACACCTAAGTGAAAATACCCTAGATTGACGCAGTTTTTTTAAGGAGTTCATTTTTTATGACGTCCAAAAAGCAACGCCGGGCAGAAGAAGCAAAGGGAAGGAAAAAAAAGAAATCTACGAGGATTCTTTATTTTTCTATTATACTCGGCGGAATAGTTGCTTTATTGGTTTTTTTCTTTGTGATTTTATTTAACGCCCTGTTTCCGCCGGTGGATATGGATTCCCTGAAAAAGAAAGAAAAACAAATAGCTATAATATATTTTTCCGATCCGCAGGAGAGGTTTTTAATGCCGGAGAAGCGTTATGTGATTAAAGAAGAAGATCCGGCCCTGCAGGCAAGAGAAATTGTTAAGGCTCTGCTCGAAGGTTCGAAAGAAGGGCTGATTAATACATTTCCCGCCGGTGTTACCATAAGAGACGTAAAAGTGGATGACGGGGGTACTGCTTATGTTAACTTCAACAAAAATCTTATCAAACTGCATCCGGGCGGCTCTACGGCGGAAATGGCGTCAATCTATTCCTTGACCAATTCGATAACTGAAAATGTCCCGGAGGTAAAAAAAGTAAAGATATTAATGGAAGGTAAGGAGCTGTTATCTATCAAAGGTCATATTTCCACGAAGAATGCTTTTCGTCCCGATCCGGAACTCTTCGCTCCGGCGCAAGAGAAGAGAAGCTGATTTTCCTATGGCGGCGAAATCCAAAATATCACGAACACGTAATATCGGTATAGTCGCTCACATTGACGCGGGAAAAACAACTGTCACCGAAAGAATTCTTTTTTACACGGGTAAATCCTATAAAATGGGAGAAGTCCACGACGGCGAAGCCATTATGGATTGGATGCCCCAGGAACAGGAAAGGGGCATAACCATTACTTCGGCGGTCACAACTTGTGCCTGGAAAAATCACGAAATTCATATCATTGACACACCTGGACACGTGGATTTCACTATCGAAGTGGAACGTTCTTTGCGCGTGCTCGATGGTGCTGTAGTTGTGTTTTGCGCTGTGGGCTGCGTTGAGCCGCAATCGGAGACTGTCTGGCATCAGGCGGATAAGTACGGCGTTCCCAAAATAGCTTTTATTAATAAAATGGATAGAATAGGTGCGGATTTTTTTGAAGCTATCAGAATGATGCGCGAACGTTTTACTTCCATTCCCGTTCCCATCCAGATTCCCGCGGGTAGCGAAGACAATTTTCGCGGGGCAATCGACTTGCTTAATGAAAAATTAATTACCTGGGATGATGCCAGCCAGGGCATGGAATTAACGGTTCAGGAAATACCGGAGGAATTTATAGCGCCATCCGGGCGCGCTCGCGAAAAAATGATAGAGACGCTCGCCGAGTTTGATGATGATCTCGCCGAAAAATACCTGGCCGGTGAGAAAATTGAAGCAGCACAAATCGATAAAGCCTTAAGAAAGGCGACAATTTCTCTGAAAATAGTGCCCGTTCTTTGCGGCGCGGCTCTGCGCAATAAAGGAATCCAGCCGATACTGGACGCAGTTATCAATTATCTGCCGTCACCGGAGGATATTCCTCCCGTCAAAGGTATTAATCCTGTTACCAAGAAGGAAGAAGTAAGATATAGTTCCGACAAAGAGCCGCTCGCGGCACTGGCTTTCAAGATCATGCTTGATGAAGGCCGGAAACTTGCCTATTTGCGTATTTATTCCGGTCAGATCAAAGCTAACGATGAAATTTATAACGCGATAAAAAAGAAGAAAGAAAAAGTCGCCCGTCTTTTGCGCATGCACGCCAATAAAAGGGAGAGAATCGATAAAGCTTCGGCGGGAGAAATAGTCGCGGTCTTGGGGCTCAAAGAGACGACAACCGGCGATACGCTTTGCGATGAAAAACATCCGATAATACTGGAGCAAATAGAATTTTATGAGCCGGTTATCAGTCAGGCCATTGAGGCAAAAACTCCGGCGGATCAGGAAAAGCTCACAGTCTCGTTGGCTAAATTAGTCGAGGAAGATCCGACTTTACGGGTGAAATATGAAGACGAAACCATGCAGACAGTAATTTCCGGCATGGGGGAATTGCATCTGGAAATTATCGTTGATCGTTTGCGCCGGGAATTCAACGCACGTGTAAATGTAGGCAGACCCAGAGTTGTTTACCGGGAAACCATCCAAAAGCAGGTGGAAATGGAAGGCATATTTGAAAAGGAGCTGGGCGAGAAGAAACATTTCGGCCATGTCCGCCTTTCTTTAACACCGCGCAAACGTGGTTTGGGAAATGAAATAATCATCATGGTTGATGAAAGTATAATTCCCGTTGAGTATCATGAAGCCATTATCGAAGGTATACAAGAGGCCACAATGAGCGGATGTCTCAACAGCTATCCGGTAACGGATGTCGGAGTGGCCGTAACCGGCGGTTCTTTCCGGGAAGGAGAATCCTCGGTGCAGGGCTACAAGATTGCGGCGGCGACAGCTTTTCGGGATGGATGCGGCAAGGCCGATCCGGTTTTGCTCGAACCTATTATGCTGGTGGATATTATTACGCCCGGCGAATTTACGGGAGATGTTATCGGCGATATTAATTCCCGTAAGGGTGAGATTCAATCGGTCAATCCCAAGGGTACGATTAGCGAAATTAGAGCCAAGGTGCCGCTGAAGGCAATGTTTGGCTATTCCACTGATTTAAGATCGGCGACACAGGGGCGGGCAGTATTCTCCATGCTTTTTTCTGAATACGGAAAAGCTTAATTGAAGCTCTCCGCGACAAACTGCGGAGAATCTTCGACTCTTAAAGAACAATATTATTCAGTATTTGCTCGCTCACCCCGTATCAACAGCTACGGGGAATGCGCTCAATACCGAATTCAACTTCCGTAAGCGACATCCCGGTTATTACTAATAAAATAGCGCAGAAAGCATTAGACACAAGGCTTCCTGCGCTGGACAATAGTTCTATAAGGTGAAATATTTGCTTTTTTATCTGTAGCTATAGCCGCTATAGCCCAGAATTCCCATAATTCCAATGACGATCAAATAAATAGCGACAACATAATTCAACATCTTGGGTACGATTAGAATAATAATACCGGCGATAAGCGCCAACAACGGGGCAATACTAAGATTTAGATGCATAATTTCATCCTTTCTTCATAAAAAAGATTAGAAAACTTCTCTGAACTATCCGCGGCGAATCTCGCTTCGCGGACAGTTCGAACCATTACTATGCGCGGTGTCTTTTTGATAAGAACTGGAATCAAGTTAAAGTGAAGATATAAAAACTACGCTTCCGTGTCAAGATAATAAGATAAATTATTTTTAATCCTGATCCTTGCTTAATATTAGACCGTTAGCAGTCCCAAGTTTAAGCTTTTAAAAAGGTCTTGATAGAGAGGGAAGGGTGTTTTATACTCGTGGGAGATATTTTTTGTAAGGAAAGATTGTTAAAAATTGTGCGCCATAAACAAGGATAATTTATGAATAGAGCTTTGATTATTATTGATATGCAAAAGGATTTTGTATATCGCCATAGAATAGCCACTATAAAAAACAGCTATGGGATTATAAAAAATCTTAAAGAAATATTGGAATACTTCAGAAAACGAAACGAAACGGTAATTCACGCTATAAGAGAATATAGAAAAGACGGTTCGGATATAGAAAAATTTCGGCTAAGCGAATTTATAAAAAGCCCCTATTGCGTTAAGGGAACTGAAGGTGCTGAAATAGTAGATGAATTAAAGTCGATAAAAAATGAAATTGTATTAATTAAAAATCGTTTTAGCGCGTTTATGCAAACTGAGTTGGATATGATTCTAAAGAGAAAAAAGATAACCGACTTGATAATTGTTGGTCACCAGTATCCCAATTGTATCCGAGCAACAGTTTTTGACGCTGTTTGTTTAGATTATAATGTCTCGATAGTGTATGAATGTACGTCGGCGGTTTCCCAGGAAGTAGCTGATTACAATATAGATGATATGAAAAATATCGGGGTTGTATTTAAAAGCTTAAAAGAAGTAATTGCCGCCTAACTGGACGGCACACAGAAATGTGGAATTGATAAGGAGGTTGGTTATGAGTAAAGATGAACAAATATTTTGCATGGAAAATTTGGCCGGTATTTTTATCCGTTGTTTCTTTTTTTCAGTGGCGTTATTGCTGGTATCGATGATTTTTTATGCTCTGGCAGGCAATTGGAGTTATTACATGAGTTCCAACTGGTATAAGATCGAATTGAGCAAGCATGAATATGATTTGATTTTCTATTGCGGTTTGGCTTTTGTTAAAATCTGCGCTATCATTTTCTTCTTGTTTCCCTATGTCGCGATAAAACTGGTTGTGCGGAAAAATAAAAAGAGCATTTAACAGTTAAATGAACAGCATACCTGTAATTTCCAATTAATCTCCTGAAAGGATAGCGAGATGAATAAACCTGAATTGGCTTCCGAATATTTGAAAAAGGGGTATAATTGCGCCCAATCTGTTATTAAAGCCTATGCCGGTGATGTGGGTATGAATGAAGAAGACGCGGTAAAAATGGTCTCTGCACTGGGAGGTGGTATTGGAAGAACCGGTAATATTTGTGGCGCAATATCCGGAGCAGCGTTAGTGATTGGAATGAAGTTCGGAAGCACAGATAATACAGCCAAACATTCCAGAGCTAAAGCATATAAGAAGGCAAAAGAATTACTGGAAAAGTTTGCCGCCCAGAATAAAAGTGTCTTATGCAAAGAACTCCTTGGCTATGATATTAGTACCGATGAGGGACTGAAACAAGCCAGAGCATCCGGCGTAATGGTCCAAAAATGCCCGAAGCTTGTTCTTTCAGCGGCGAAGATATTGGAGAGTATTATTAGTGAGACTCCAATTTCAGAAATGAAATGAGCTGAAACTGGTTAGTCGAATCAATGACGCTCGCTGAAAACGAGCAAAGCGAGGTTTGAAGCGCAAGCGGAATTGATCCCGCGAGCGAAACCCGGCGAATAACCTAATAACCTGAAGGTCACACGAGGTCACACGTAGTAAGCGAAGCGTAGCGGGATCAATGACACTTTATATAGGAACGAAGTGAACTGAAATTGGTAAGTTGAACAATCCCGCAAAGCGGAGGGTATGATACCCACAGCTCGCTTTGGGATTCATACCAGTGATTAACGGTTTGGAAAAATAGGGCGTCGTCCATATTAATCTACGGTCTTTAAGGTAATACTTCCCCCAAGAGGACCGATTTCCAGAATATCTCAAAAAAGAGATTCCATTAGTTATCAAAAAACTAAATAATTGCCTTGGAAAGTATCGTAATTATCGACACCTCTTGAAGCATACACCAAGCTTTAAGAAGTGAAGGAACAGACGGAAGCCACAAACCCCATGTTAATCGTTATGCAACATTTCTTTCGATAACCTTTAACTACTTACACCCTGTGAAATTCTTTGTTTGTAGAGATTAACGATAACTGAGATAAGACTTAATTAGAAAGTGCCCGTCAAGTCTGTATAGGTAACGACTTGGAGTTGCAATCCCGACACGCTCCGCCAAAATATCAGTTCACTTCGTTCCTGAACATGGTGTCATTAATCCCGCTTTCAGCGGGATTGTTCAACTTACAAATTCCGACACGTTTCACTTTCGGAATTCGAGTTTCACAAAAAAAACGCCCCATGATGGAGCGAAACCAAATTCTTAAAATCCTTTCTGAAACCCGCTGGCGCATCGAGGGAAAGGACAAGGCCGCAGCGATCCTGGGCCTCCACCCGAGCACCTTAAGAGCGAGGATGCATAAGAACGGGATAGTCCGGCCGGAGACAAAAGAACCAGATTAGACTGTCCACCCCTTCAAAGTATACCTAGATATGTTGAGGTTCCGCCAAATATTGAGGCCAAACGAATCATTTCATACTTCTATGTTGTCCTCTCCTATTAATCTAAGCCCCTATTATTAAAGGATGAATCCAAACTTCTAATTTTCCTTCGGTTGTTGGCAAGCCATTTGCAACTACGATCTGTATGATCCTTGTAATCACACCCAAGAGCAAGTTCTTATCATTGATTGTATGATCACTGTCGGCAGTGGGAATGAGCAATCCGGAAGGGGGACCAAATGTTGTGAACAATCGCTGTGATACTGTTAATTCTGGGCTTTGTCCCGAAGTTGCGTGATAATATGTGAAACGACATAGTTGAAAGAAATATGGAGGATCCAATGAGACAACCACGTATCCAAGTACAAAGGAGGACTAAATGAGAGACGTATCCAAGATCGGAATTATGGTGTTCGCCGTGGCCGTCGTGGCCACCGCAATCGTCGCGGGATGCGCAAACGCCCCCACCCCACTGCGCACAGAGGCGTCAACGTCGGGGATCCGCGCCGCGGAAGAGGTCGGGGCGGCCAAAGTACCGCAAGCCTCGCTTCATTTGCAACTGGCCAAGGAAGAACTGGCGCTCGCCAAGGCGCTGTCCGCGAAAGGTGAGAAGGAGAAGGCTTCATCGATGCTGTTGCGGGCCGAAGCCGACGCCGAGCTGGCTATCGCGCTTTCCCACGGGGATGCCGAAAAGACGGAGGCCAAAGCAGCCGTGGAGCGTGTGCGCCAACTCCGGCAAGACAACCCCTAACCCAACCATGACCCCAAAGGAGGATTTCATGAAAAAGAAACAATTCTTGATTCTATTCACATTGGCCGTGTTTTTCGCCGGCTGTGCAACCATGCCGCCCAAGGAACTCGTCAACGCCCGTTCGGCCTATAAGATCGCAAGCGAAGGTCCGGCGGAGCAACTCGCGCCGACGGAATTACACAAGGCGCATGAGGCGCTCGTCCTGGCGGAACAGTCATTCCAGAAGGAACCAGACTCGTACAAAACTAAAGATCTCGCTTACGCTGCCCAGCGCAAGGCTGAAAAGGCGGGAGCGCTCGGCGCCATAGCCGCCGACAAGGCAAGCAAGGATAAAGCGAACGCCGATTTCCAGAAGCAACAAACCGAGATCGTGAAGCAGGGGAAGCAGGACTTGAGCGACTCCGAGAGGCGGACGGCCGTCGCGCAGGCTGAAATTGACAAGCAAGCCGCGGTCAAGGCAAGCAAGGACAAATCGGACGCCGAGCTCCAGAAGCAACAAGCCGAGATGGTGGAGCAGGGGAAACAGAACTTGAGAGACTCTGAGCAACGGACAGCCGATGCACGGGCTGAACTCGCCAAGCTCGCCGCGGTCAGGCAAGAGGAACGCGGACTGGTTGTCACGCTCTCCGGAGGTGTCCTCTTTCGATCCGCCAAGTCGACCTTGTTGCCCTCCGCACAGGTAAAGCTTGACCAGGTGGCCAAGGCGTTGCTGTCAGTCCGCGAACGCAACCTCATCGTGGAGGGGCACACCGATTCCCAGGGCTCCGAGTCATACAACCAAGGTCTCTCGCAACGTCGGGCCGACGCGGTCCGCGATTACCTCGTGCAGAGAGGCTATCCAGGCGACCACATTCAGTCACGCGGAATGGGCAAGGGCAGCCCGATCGCCGACAACGCTTCACCCGAGGGGCGCGCCAACAACCGCCGTGTCGAGATCGTCATCGAACGTTAATTGCGGACATCCAACCCATAGGCTGGTAGGGAGAATCATATGAACCAGGATCAAGCCGAAGGCAAGTGGGATCAGATCAAGGGAAAAGGGCGAAGAAAGCCTGGGGCGAGCTCACGGACGACGACTTCAAGAAGACCGAAGGCTCCATGGACAAGCTCTACGGCGTCATTCAGAAGAAGTTCGGCGATACCTAAGGAAGCAATTAAAGTGAAGCTCGACACGCTTCACCTGAGATAATCCCAGATAAACACGACGGCCCAAGAGCTTGGCGCAATGCGGCGCGCTCTTGGGCTCTTCGTCAAGCAGGAAAAGAGGAGCGCATGTTGTTGTGGATAATCGCCGTCGTCCTCACTGTCACGTCCTCGTCACGGCTGGCTGTTTTTATGGTAAAGCAAAATCCGTTATTTGAAGTGGCAATCCTCAATTCATTTCCAACCTGAAAGTTGAGGATAAGTAGGTATTTTCAGCAAGCACTTCTTCCTGTTATCCACAAATCTCTAAGCCCGACGAAAATGCATGATTTCGAGTGGTTATAAATAATGTTATTTCCCCAATCATTATGATATGATGATCTAAAATCTGTGGTTTTCTCTTCAGATTCAGATGACGTGGAGGTCGACCGTTGCATATCCGTTACAGGGAAATGTTTGCAGCAGGCTGGTCTGCCCTGGAAAAGAGGCTGCTGCCCTCGTATGTGTGGACGAGCGATCCCCTGACATTCTGGCGGGAGCGCATCCTCTTTCTCATCTGTTTCATCGCCGTTGTGTTCGGCCCCATCGCTCTGGTTCCTTCGCTCCTGCTGGCCTATAGCGAAGGACTATGGATAGTCATCCTCGTTGATTCCGTGGCCTATATGGCCGCCGTGACCATTCTGATCGCTCGGAATGCATCTTTTGTCGTGCGAGCGCTGGTTATCTGTTTCATCCTCTATGCTCTCGGCGTCTGTATCCTCTTTATTTTGGGACCTGTCGGGGCTGGGTATATCTGGTTGTTCGGCGCATCGGTTCTGATCACCACCTTCATCGGTCTGGGCGCTGCGATCTGGACATTGGTCTTCAATACGATCGTCCTGTTGTCGGTGGGGATTTTCATCGCTTACGGCAACCCGGAGTGGATGTTACACGTGGACAATGCCCTGGAGAAATGGCTGGTCATGTCGACCAACTTTCTCCTCCTCAATGCCTTTGTCACCATTACCACGGCTTTCATGCTGGGCAGCTTGAAAACAACCCTCCTTATGGAGCAGAAGATCAGCAAGAGCCTGCGGGAGGGCGAGGATAAATTCCGGACAATTTTTGATAGGGCCAGCGACGGGATTCTGATTGCTGATGCTACAACCAAAAAAATTCTTCAGGGGAACACTGCCATATGTTCCATGCTAGGATATACAAAAGAAGAGATCGAAAACCTTACTATTTATGATATCCACCCACCGAAGGATATTTTCCATGTTCTTGATGAGTTCGAAAAACAGGGAAAAGGGGAGAAAATTCTTGCCGAGGACCTGCCGGTATTGAGAAAAGACGGGTCAATCTTCTATGCCAATATAGGCGCTTCCCCTGCTATCATTGGGGGAGTATATTGTCTTTTGGGCCTCTTCCACGACATCACCGAGCGCAAGCGGGCGGAAGAGGTGCTGGCTGAAGTCAACCATATGCTGCAACTGGTTATTGACACCATTCCCGTGCGGATCTTTTGGAAAGACCTGAACTTGACCTATCTGGGGTGCAATCTCCTTTTTGCCCGGGATGCCGGCCGGCAATTGCCTGCGGATCTCATCGGGGAAAACGATTATAACACAGGATGGAGGGAGCAGGCCGACCTGTACCGGCAAGACGATCAGGAGGTGATTGCCACCGGCAGGTCAAAAATTAACTATGAGGAGCCCCAAACTTCGCCTGAAGGCAACAGGATTTGGCTACGTACAAGTAAAGTCCCGTTGCGCAATCTCGATGATCGCATCATTGGCATCCTGGGAACATACGAGGACATCACCGAATACAAGCGGGCCGAGGAAGAGCTGCGGTTGAGCGAAGAGCGGTTCAGACGCATCTTTGATGAAGGACCTTTCGGGATGGGGTTAGAAAGTCAGGACCACACAATTATCGCGGTGAATAAAGTGCTTTGTGAGTTGTTGGGGTATACCGAGCAGGAACTTGCCGGTCAAAACATTGTAGATATCACCTACGAAGAAGACAAAGAGAAGAGCAAAGAATTGTTGGGACAATTATTCGCAAACACCAGCCCTGTGCTTCGCTTGCAAAAGCGGTATGTCAAAAAGAATGGCGACATCTTGTGGGCTAATACTACCATCTCTGCCGTCCATGGGCCAGAGGGTAACGTGCTTTACGGTCTGGCTATCATTGAGGACCTTACGGAAAACAAGAAGGCGGCAGAAAAGATTCGCCTGCTGGCTTATTATGACAGCCTGACCGGGTTGCCGAATCGTACATTTCATAAAGAACTGATAAAAAGGTCCATTGAACATGCCCAACGCCATAAAGAGATATTTGCCCTGATTTACATCGGATTGGATAATTTTCAGCGGATTAATGACACGCTCGGGCATAGCATCGGAGATCTCCTGCTGAAGGCTGTTGCTGACAGGCTTACCAACTCTTTACGAAAAAGCGACTACGTTGCCAGATCAGACGAAAACGAAACAGTAAATGTTATATCTCGGGTGGGTGGAGACGAGTTTATCGTATTGGCGCATGATCTCAAACAGGCTCAGGACGCCGCAAAAACGTCCAGTCGTTTACTTGAGGAAATATCCGCACCCTATGATCTAAACGGTCGCGAAGTATTTATAACCGGCAGTATAGGCATTTCATTGTATCCTGATGACGGAACGGATGTTGATGACCTCCTTAAAAACGCCGAAAAAGCCATGAGACACACAAAGAGCGAAGGGAAAAACAACTATCACTTTTACTCAATATCTATGCACTCCTCGGTTCTGGCACTCCTGACGCTGGAAAACGACCTGCATAGGGCCCTGGAGCGGAACGAGCTTGTGCTCTATTATCAGCCAAAGGTGGATGCGACAACAAGAATGGTCAAGGGGATGGAGGCGCTGATACGCTGGCAACATCCCAATAGGGGTTTGATTCCGCCCATGAAATTTATTCCCCTGGCCGAAACAAGCGGCCTCATTATACCCATCGGAGAGTTTGTAATACGCACCGTCTGTGGACAAATCAAAACATGGCAGGAAGTCGGTTACAAACAGGTGAACATTGCCCTGAACGTGTCGAGTCGCCAGTTTGATCAACAGAACCTGATAGAAATAGTTAAGGATGCATTGCAGGATACCATGATTTCTCCGCAGTGTCTGGAGGTGGAAATAACGGAAAGCACCATTATGCGGAACCCGGAAAAGGCTATTCGGATACTGACTGAACTAAAAGCGATGGGGATACAGATTGCGATTGATGATTTCGGTACGGGATATTCATCCTTGAGCTATTTGAAACGGCTGCCGCTTGATTTTTTGAAGATAGATCAGTCCTTTGTCATGAGTCTGGCGTCCGACCCCAGAGATCAGGCAATCGTCAAGACGACTATCGCCATGGCGCACAGCCTGGATTTGAAAACCATTGCCGAAGGCGTGGAGACAGAGGAGCAGTTGTCCTTCCTGCAGGAACATGGATGCGACGAAATCCAGGGGTACTTGTTCAGCCAGCCACTACCGGCACAGGAAATTCCCGGGATTTTGGCGAAAGGATCTCTATAGACCAGGAAGGCGAGTATTTTCACTGCCGGTGAAGATGAATTTCTTCTGGGAAACATTGAGGACCATGGAATCTGTTAAATCTTGTCTGCCGGCCTTTGAAGGAAATTCCAAGGCAAGCGAAGACTTTCTTGCCTTAGAATGGCTCGCCGCCACGTGTTTTCATGTACCTAGCAGGAGTAAACAGATGATGCGCTACTATGGATTCTGCAACACTATTAGATACTATAGTTTAACCAGTAATCTTCAATACCTTTTTCTCATCCCTTGTGAGGATAAGTAGCTGTTAACGATAACTGAAATAACCGGTGAATCTCTAAATTAGTGGTATCATTAATTCCGCAGGCGAAGCACTGCGGGATTGTTCGACTAATGCTTCAAACTACACTTCATTTGTTTTCAGCAAGTTTCATTAACCACGGATATCTGCGATATCCTCCGCCTGCGGCGGGATTAATTCCACTTACGCTTCAAACTTTACTGAGTTCGTTTTCAGCGAGTGTCATTAAAAAAGCGCCCCACGGTGGGGCGCTTTTTTGTTGGTTAAAAGTTAATTCTAATTAATCAAGTTTCTCCTCGGAAATTCGCATCTTGTAGAATGAACGGTAAACGAAAATCAAGGCGATGATAAAGAAGCAAGCGGCCAAACCAAGCTTCAGGCCGACATTGGTCATGGTAACCGCAATTTCCACAGCCAAGAGACCAAACAGGGTCGTAAATTTGATGACCGGGTTCAAAGAAACGGAAGATGTATCTTTGAAGGGATCGCCGACGGTGTCGCCGACAACTGTCGCTTCATGCAGCGGAGTGTTTTTCATCTTCAGGTCAACTTCAACAATCTTCTTGCCGTTATCCCAGCAGCCGCCGGCATTGGCCATGAAAATCGCCTGGAAGAGGCCGAAGAAGGCAATGGCGATAAGATAGCCGATAAAGTAGTAAGGGTTGAAGAAAGAAAGGGCCAGGGTCATAAAGAAAATGACGATGAAAATATTGATCATTCCCTTTTGTGCGTATTGGGTGCAAATCTTGACGACTTCCTTGCTGTCTTCAATGGATGCTTCTTTCTTATCCAGTTTGATGTTCTTTTTGATGAACACAACCGCTTGGTAGGCGCCGGTGGTAACCGCTTGCATAGAAGCGCCGGTAAACCAGTAAATGACCGCGCCGCCCATGAGCAAGCCCAGGATTACTTCCGGTTGGACAAGGGAAAGTTTGGCAATGACATTACCGAAGAGACGTTCCAGCAAGATGATAATGCCGAACACCATGGTGGTTGCGCCGACGACAGCCGTTCCGATTAACACCGGCTTGGCCGTGGCTTTAAAGGTATTGCCCGCACCGTCGGCGGATTCCAAAAAGTGCTTGGCCAGTTCAAAGTCCGGTTCAACGCCATAGTGTTTCTTGACAACCGCTTTCGCATCCTTACGGGATTCGATCATGGAAAGCTCATAGATGGATTGAGCATTATCCGATACCGGGCCGAAACTGTCCACAGCGATGGTCACCGGGCCCATGCCCAGGAAACCGAAAGCTACCAGACCGAAAGCGAAAACCGGAGCAGCAAAAACGAATTCGGGAGGCAACATCGCGATGACGGCCGGATTTTTCGATACCAGATAGGCGATAAACATTAAAAACATGATAGTCATGCCTTCCCAGAAAGCGGAGAAGTTACCGGCAACAAATCCGGAAAGAACATTCAGCGAAGCTCCTCCCTGCTTGGAAGCATTAACAACTTCTTCGCAGTGGCGCGATTTAGTGCTGGTGAATACTTTGGTCAGCTCCGGAATCAAAGCGCCGGCAATGGTTCCGCAACTGATGATGATCGAAAGCGCCCACCACAAACCCTGGTATTTATCCGTCAAATCGCCCAACAGATAGAAACTCGCGGCGAAGGTGACGGCGATGGAGACAATCGAGGTAATCCAAACCAGATTGGTGAGGGGGTGTTCAAAATTGAAATCCTTCTTGCCGGAGAAAACTGCTTTGCTGATTACATCATTGACAAAATAAGAAGCAAGAGAAGTCAAGATCATGAGGATTCTCATGGCAAAAATCCAGACAATAAGTTTTCCGCCCATTTCGGGATTGCCCGCCAAAGCCAGCGCCAAAAAGGCGATTAAGGCAACGCCGGTTACGCCGTAAGTTTCAAAACCGTCAGCCGTCGGGCCAACGCTGTCGCCCGCGTTGTCACCAGTACAGTCGGCAATAACACCCGGGTTTTTGGGGTCGTCTTCCGGCAGATGGAAAACGATTTTCATCAGGTCGGAACCGATATCGGCAATTTTGGTGAAGATACCGCCGCAGATACGCAGAACGGAAGCGCCCAGCGATTCACCGATGGCAAAGCCGATAAAGCAGGGACCGGATAATTCCTTGGGAATGTAAGCAAGAATAATAATCATGAAAAACAGTTCGATACTGACGAGCAGTAGCCCAACGCTCATGCCCGATCTTAAACAAATGTTCACAATGTTTAAGGGATTGCCGCTCATGGAAGCAAAGGCGGCGCGGGAATTGGCCACGGTATTGATGCGAATGCCAAACCAGGCCACACCGTAGGAGCCTAAAATTCCGACAATCGAACATAAAAGAATTATTATTATGCCGTTTATCGGAGAGCCCTGCAGGCCGTAGAAGTAATAAACAATACACGCGGCGATTAGTATCCACAAACCGACCAGGAATTTCCCCTGCTGGAAAAGATAGGTTTTGCAGGTTTCCCAGATAGTTTTAGATACGTCCAACATCGACTGATGGGCGGGTAGATTTTTTGTTTGCACGTATTGGATCAAACCAAAAATCATTCCGATAACACAGATAAGAAGCCCGACATTAAGAATAGTAATACCTTTCAAGGCGCCGCCGAGAAAGGCAATATTGGTCAAATCAGGCAATTTAATATCCGCTTCACCCGCGAAAGCGGTGCCGGCAAGCAAAAGAAAAATGATGCCGCTTAGTAAAAATGTCCAGATACTTCGTTTGTTTTGTAACATTAGCTATCCTCCTTTTTTAAATTACTTATATTTTTTGTATGGTATTTAACCATAGCTGTTTGGATATCTGATAATATTATTTCGGATGCTGCATCTGCTGCCGATTGAATAACCGGCGCAACGATAGCTTCCTCTTTTCGTTCAAATCGTTCCAGAACATAGCTCTCAATGCGAGCTTTGTTGGCTGGTCTGCCGATGCCTATTCTTACCCGCATAAAGTCCGAAGAGCCTAGGTTCTCCACGATGGATTCCAAACCTTTATGGCCGGCATTTCCTCCGCCGGTTTTCAGGCGAATGGTACCCAAGGGCAAGTCCAGGTCATCGTGAACAACTATCAAATTATTTATATCCGCTTTAAAAAACGCCAGCAGTTCTCTTACAGCATTGCCGCTTAAATTCATGTATGTTTGAGGCATGGCCAGAAGCACGTTTTTGTCTTTGAGTTTACCTTTGCCCCATAAAGCATTAAAGCTTTTTTGCTTCAAATCAATTTCCAGCCCGGCGGCCAGTTTTCCCAAAACCATGAACCCGATGTTATGTCTGGTCAGCCGGTAGCGATTACCCGGATTACCCAAACCAAATATCAAATACATCTCTTGCTGCCTCTCAGAGCCGCGCCGGGAAAATATTTTTTTTAAATTCGAGAGGAGCACTTTCTACCGCCCGATTAGTGGAGTCTCTTTCGGCATGAGCCGGAGGCTCCCTAAAACAACACGACCTCCCGCGAATCACAGGGCTTCCTTCCCCGGCTGGAGCCGAGGGATTCCAAGTCGCGGGATTGATAGCCCCGATACAGAGACTTACTTTTCCTTTTTTTCCTTCTTTTCCTTCTTTTCTTTTTCCGGCTTTTCTGCCTTTTCTGCTTTTTCTGCCGGTGCGGCTGCTGCATCCGCGGCTTCAGCTCCTTCGGCTACGGCTTCGGCACCTTCCTCAGTTACAGCCGCTTCCGCTACAGGCTCTTCGACCTTGGCAATTTTAACAATGGCGACCGCTGCCACAGCACTATCAGGCAAATCCAAAATGGTTATTCCTTCAGGGATAGTCAATTCCCTTATTTTTATGGAATCTCCGATATCAAGGCCGGCGACATCCACGTCAATATGATCCGGAAGATTGGCCGGCAAACAAGAAACTTTAATTTCTCGTTTTATATGCTGCAATTCACCGCCGTTATCAACGCCAATAGGCTTGCCGATAAAACGCAGGGATACTTCAACGGTAAGCTTGTGTTCCATATCCACTTCATAAAAATCGGCATGAAAAAATTTACCGGTTAAAGGTTGAACCTGTAATTCTTTGATGAGCGAAAGTTTTTCTATTTTTTTCTTGCCGTCATCGATAATAAGTTTGATGAAGGCGTGATCTTTTTTATCTTTATGTAATTTGACCAGAGCGTCATTTTTTACCGCCAACAACAAATTTTGGGCGGAACGGCCGTAAAAAATCGCCGGCACAAATCCGCTTTTGCGCAGTCTGCGGGCTGGTCCTTTCTTTTGTTCTTTACGGACTTGAGCCGCTAAATCGGTTACCTCCATTTGTTCCTCCTATATAAATAATGAGCTTACAGAATCGTTATAATAAATTCGGCGCACGGCTTCTGATAAAAGGCCGGATACCGATAAAACTTTTATTCGTTTGCAGTTTTTTGCCCGATCATTAAGCGGTATTGTATCGGTGACAACGACTTCTTTAATATCGGAGCCTTCGATACGATCAAGCGCCGGGCCGGATAAGACCGGGTGCGTGCAGCAGACAGAAACTTCCAAAGCACCTGCATCTTTGAGGGCGTTGGCGGCCTGGACTACAGTTCCGGCCGTATCAATCATGTCGTCCAGGATGAGAACTCTTTTGCCCTCGACATTACCGATGATATTCATTACCTGGGCTTCATTGGGTCCTTCTCGTCTTTTATCGATGATCGCCAGGCTTGCCCCTAAGCGTTTACCAAATGCCCGAGCGCGCTCCACGCCGCCGGTATCCGGCGACACAACCACAGTATTGTTCAGGGAAGCTTTTTTCATGTAATCGAGTAAAACCGGCGTGGCAAAAAGATTATCCACCGGAATATTGAAAAAACCCTGAATCTGACCGGCGTGCAGATCCATGGAAAGAACACGATTAGCTCCCGCGGTGGTAATGAGATCGGCCAGTAATTTAGCCGAAATCGGCGCACGTGGGGCTACTTTTCTATCCTGCCGGCCGTAACCGTAATAAGGCACGACAGCGGTAATCCGATCGGCTGATGCGCGCTTCATGGCATCAATCATGATCAAAAGTTCCATGCACATTACATTAACCGGCGAGCATGTAGATTGGACAATGAAAACATCCATGCCGCGAACATTTTCATTTATTTCCACTTGAGTTTCCCCATCGCTGAAAGTCGTTACATTAGCTTTGCCTAAAGGCACACCCAAATTTTTACAAATTTTCCTGGCCAGCGCGATGTTGGAGTTCCCGGAAAATATCCTAATTCTTTCTAACATTTAAAGCCTTTCCCGATTTTATTTATGGCTGGGGCGGGAGGATTCGAACCTCCGAATGCAGGAACCAAAATCCTGTGTCTTACCGCTTGACGACGCCCCAATGTATTCTACAAATCACGCTTTTAGCCGGATAATGCAGCGGTTATAACGATCGGGCAAAAAAAACAGCACAGGAAGAGAAAACTTCTTTTTTAACAGCATTCCTAGCTTTTTTTGCCGATTTTTCATCCGGAAAAATGCCAAAGACCGTAGGGCCGCTGCCCGACATCAATGCACCAAGCGCGCCATGACACAGCAAAATCTGTTTTAAGTTATTTAATTCGGGATGCAATTTTAGCGAAACTTCTTCTAAGTCATTATGCAATTCCCGGATTACATCACCCAGTGCGAAAAACCGCGGAATGCTATAATTAATTTTTTCCCTTGTCAATCTCAAATTGAGGTTATCGTAAACCATTTTTGTCGAGAGGGGAAATTGGGGATTGATGAGGACAAAGTTTAGTTCAGGTATGTTTTGCACAGCTTTCAACTGATCGCCGATACCGGAAACTAAAGCCGTGTTTCCAAAAATAAAAAAAGGGACATCCGCCCCCAGTTTTGCTCCCAGCATCATCAGTTCGCTTTTTTTCAACCCCAAAGAACATATTTCGTTTAAGGCCATTAAGGTTGTAGCGGCATCGGAACTGCCGCCTCCAAGACCTCCGGCCAGAGGGATTTTTTTGGTAAGCTTGATTTCGACGCCCGAAGGATAGTTGGTATAAGCAAAGATAGATTGCGCCGCGCGAAATACCAAGTTATCTCGGGATGTTGGAAGATCGCTCCCCGGGCAGTCAAGGTTAATTCCGGAAGGTTTAAGGGTAAAGGTTAACTCGTCGTAAAGGGTTATTTTTTGCATAAGGGAAGCTATATCGTGATAACCATCGGCACGTTTCCCCAGGACGCGCAAGAAAAGGTTTATTTTTGCGGGTGCCTTCCAGAGCATTTCAGGCCTTTTCTTTGACGTAGCGCATTTTTAGTTCATAAAGCACACTTTGAATTAATTTATTTTCGTTCTCATCCAGATTGCCTTTTGTTTTTTCATTGAGCATATCCAGGATATCAATAGTCTGTTTTGCTGCCGGCAAATTCTTTTGTGTTTTACCGTCTTCACTCTCTGCTAAATCGCCGAAATGGAAAAGGGCGGAAGTGCTGAGAGAGAAGACAAAATTGGTAAAATTTACCGGTGGATAATCGGCCTCCTGATTGGTTGGGGTCTCCGGGACTTCTTGAGGCTTGGGCGCCTCTTCGGCAGTGGAAGCCTTTACTTCTTCCTGTGGACGCGGCTCGTCCGATTCGGCAAAAAGACGCTTGTCTTTTACTACAAATCCTGGACCTTTTTTCTTCTCTTTCATTATTGTTCCTCCCTTTGCCGCAGCGCGGAAAAATTTTTAGTATGGTTTCATAATTTTTAAACGGGCTATTCTATCTTCCAGCGGAGGGTGAGTGCTGAAAAGATTCATGAGCATTCTTCCTGAAAGCGGATTGACGATAAATAAATGAGCGGTGGACGGGTTGGCATCCATGGGAATTATTTGCGAAGCTTTGGAAAGCTTTGCCAGCGCTCCCGCCAACCCATATGGATTTTTTGTGATGCCTGCGCCGCTGGCATCGGCCAGATATTCACGGGAACGGGAAATTGCCATTTGGATGAGTGCCGCGGCAATGGGGGCAATAATAGCCATAGCGATCAGGCCGATAATTCCTCCTCCGCTGTCTTCGTCATCACTGCGGACGCCGCCGAAGATAGCCGCCCATTGAGCCATGTGAGCCAGCATAACAATAGCGCCGGCCAGAGTCGCGGCAATCGAGCCAATCAGCATATCCCTGTTTTTAATGTGAGAGATCTCATGGGCAATTACGCCTTCGAGTTCTTCCTTATTTAAAATCTTCATAATCCCTTCGGTCACGGCTACAACGGCGTGCTTTTCATTGCGGCCGGTGGCAAAGGCATTGGGTGCTTTTTCGGGAATAATGTACAGCCGCGGCATTGGTAATTGAGCTTTTAGAGCAAGATTGCGCACAATGCTGAAAAGGCCGGGTGCCGAACTTTCGGAAACCTCCTGCGCATGATACATTTTCAAAACGATTTTATCGGAAAACCAGTAACTGCCGAAGTTTAAAATTATCGCGAAGATAAAAGCTATAAAAACGCCTCCCCGACCGCCGATCAGGCCGCCGATCAGCATCAATAATCCGGTTAACGCTCCCAGTAAAAGAGCGGTTTTTACAGTGTTGCCCATTTCCATCCTCCGTTACTTCTTAGTTAAAGTTATTTCACCTTTTTTAGATAGACCCGCTACGACTCGATCACCTTCAGTAAATTTGCCGGCCAGAATTTCCAGTGCCAGCGGATCCAGAATAATTTTTTGCAGTGAACGCTTAAGTGGGCGGGCGCCGTAAACAGGGCTGTAACTGACCTCAGCTATATATTTTTTTGCTTCATCTGTCAATTCGATGCTCAGTTTGCGGTCTTTGAGCCTTTTGTCAATAAGCGCCAATTGAATACCGACGATGTGGTTGATATCTTCGGGCGTTAATGCGCGGAAAATAATAATATCGTCAATACGGTTTAAAAATTCCGGTTTGAAAGTCGCACGTAAAGCTTCCATTGTCCGGTTTTGTTTTTCTTTCTCATCCAAAGTCGAATCTTGTATCCATTGTCCGCCGACGTTGGAAGTCATAATCACGATTGTGTTTTTGAAATCGACAGTTCGGCCGTGTCCGTCGGTCAGCCGTCCGTCATCAAGTATCTGCAATAAAATATTGAAGACATCGGGATGAGCTTTTTCGATTTCGTCAAAAAGCAGGACGCAATAAGGCTTGCGTCTTACGGCTTCGGTTAAATGACCGCCTTCATCGTATCCGACATAGCCGGGCGGTGCGCCGATTAACCGAGCTACGGCATGTTTTTCCATGTATTCCGACATGTCAATACGCACCATCGCCTGTTCATTGTCAAACATGAATTCCGCCAAAGCGCGCGCCAGTTCGGTTTTACCGACACCGGTTGGTCCCAGGAAAATAAATGAGCCTATCGGTCGGTTGGGATCTTGCAGACCGGAGCGTGCGCGCCGCAGCGCTGCAGAAACCGCTTGAATGCCTTCATCCTGGCCGATAACACGCATTTTGAGCCGCTCTTCCATGTGAATGAGTTTCTGCACGTCGCTTTCCATCATCCGCGCCAACGGAATACCCGTCCAGTTGGCAACAACTTCAGCCACGTCTTCCGCATCCACTTCTTCTTTGAGCATTTTTTTATTTTTTTGGATTTCCTCAAGCTTTGCCTGATCCTCTTGTAATTTTTTATCCAAAGCTACCAGTTTTCCGTAACGGATTTCCGCGGCTTTGGCGAGATCACCTTCGCGCTGGGCATTGATCTCTTCTATTTTTAAAGCCTCCACTTGACTTTTGATGTGTTGAATTTTTTTAATGATATCCTTTTCACTCGACCAGTGCAATTTCATCTGGTGCATGCTTTCTTTGAGCTCCGCCAGCTCTTTGTCAATTTTGCTGCGCCTTTCTTTAGCGGTTTTATCCGTTTCGTTTTTCAGGGATTGCCGTTCGATTTCCAGTTGAATAATTTTCCGGTCAACCGCATCAATTTCCGAAGGCATGCTGTTCAGTTCGATTCTTAAACGGGATGCTGCTTCGTCAATAAGATCGACGGCTTTATCCGGCAGAAAACGGTCGGAGATATAGCGGTTGGAGAGAGTGGCCGCCGCGATAATGGCGGAATCTTTTATTCTGACGCCGTGATGTACCTCATATCGTTCTTTCAAACCTCTTAAAATGGCGATGGTATCTTCGACAGTTGGCTCTTTGACAAAAATAGGCTGGAAGCGCCTCTCCAGAGCGGCGTCCTTTTCAATGTACTTCCGGTATTCATTAAGAGTCGTGGCTCCGACACAGCGCAACTCTCCTCGCGCCAGTGCGGGTTTTAGCATATTGGAGGCATCAACGGAACCTTCGGCGGCTCCCGCACCGACAACTGTATGTATTTCATCGATAAAGAGAATGATTTGACCATCGGAGCTGGTAACTTCTTTGAGAACGGCTTTGAGCCTTTCTTCAAATTCCCCACGATATTTTGCTCCGGCAATTAAAGCTCCGATGTCGAGGCCGATTACCCGTTTGTCTTTCAGATTTTCCGGCACATCGCCATTGACAATGCGTTGCGCTAATCCTTCAACAATCGCCGTTTTCCCAACGCCCGGCTCTCCGATCAAGACCGGATTATTTTTTGTGCGGCGCGAGAGCACCTGCATGATGCGTCGTATTTCTTCATCCCTTCCGATTACCGGATCAAAAGAACCCCTACGAGCCAGTTCATTGAAGTCCTTGGCGTAACGTTCTAGAGCTTGATATTTCCCTTCCGGATTAGGGTCGGTAACTCTTTGATTGCCCCGGATTTCCACCAATACTTTAAAGATGCTGTCCTTGGTTACGCTCAGTTGACGCAAAATTTTCGCGGCTTCACCGGCTTTTTCCTCGGTTACCGCAATCAAAACATGTTCCGCGCTCACATATTCGTCTTTGAGTCGGGCGGCTTCGGTGAGGGATTTATCGAAAATTTTGTTCATACGGGCAGAAAGATATATTTGACCTGTATCTGAGCCTTCGATACGCGGCTGCCTTTCCAGAAAACTGACAATCTTCTGTTCAACCTGCTTAGGATTGGCGCCCAGCTTTTCCAGAATAGCTCCGACAATGCCTTCCTCTTGCCGCAAAAAAGAAACAAGCAGATGTTCCGGCTCAATCGCTTGATGACCGTATGAACCGGCCAGCGTCTGTGCTTCCTGAATCGCTTCCTGGACTTTCAAAGTAAACTTGTCAAAACGCATATTTTTATCCTCGCTACCCCTGCTTTGCCGGGATAATTCGACTAACAAATTTCATTTCACTTCGTTCCTGAAATTTGAGTCTCATTACTCTACCGGCTTTTCAATGGTGACAAACAGTTTACCGTTTTTAAAAACAGTCACATTTCCCGAAGATTCGGAAATGACTATAGCCACTGCCTTGGTTACGTTAGTGATGCCGGCGGCGGCGATGTGGCGACTCCCCAAACCGGCGGGAAAATCACGGCTGTCTATGGCGGCATTCAGATGTCTTCCGGCGCTAACGAGGACTCCGTTTTCTTTGATAATAAAGGCGCCGTCGATTGCCGATAATTCTTTGATCGTTTCTTCCAGTTCCGGATTCAAAATGTTAAGTTGTTCTTCCGAATATCCTAAAAATGGGTTGATAATCATTTGCCGGGAAAGCTGCATGACTTTCTCATCATCTCCCAGCACAAAGATCGTTCCAACTTTTCTGTATTCTCGACCTTGGGCAGCCAGCTCGCAGGCAAGATTTAAGACCGCGTTGAAGACTTCCGGCTGTACATTCTCAAGAACATCAGTGATGAAATCGGAAGTTAAAATTTCAAATTCTTTGCCGACATCAATAACGATGATACTGTCGACGTAACCGAACTTGGGCACACCGCTCAAACAGACTATTTTATCTCCTCTTTTAAAAAAGCCTAAAACTATTCCTTTGGCTATGGCTATTTTTATTTTTCCCACACGGGTTAAATTAACGTTGGGAACATCCAATTTTTTGGCAAATTTCTTAATGTCTTCGGAGAGTTCTTCATCCTCACGTGTAACGATAATTACGCCGATAGGTTTTTTCATTTCTTCTGCTATAGCGGTAATATCCCGTATGATATCAACGCAGACGAGCAATGAATCGGCCTTGACTGCATACGCGATTTTAATGGCATGTTCAATCATGGTTTTATTTATCGATTTCATTTCAATTCCTTAGATTGTTTATCTGTAGAATAAACATTGATCGTTTACCTGTCAAGAAGAGACTTGTTATTAAAGCATAAATCCCGATACGCTGCGCTAACGGAATTAATCACGGGCACCTGCGATGCCCTCCGTCCATGGCGGAATAATTCGACTATCAAATTTCAGTGCACTTCGTTTCTGAAATTTGAGTCTCGTTAAAAATTACTTGACCGGAAAAATTTAGTTGGATAAAAAGCCTATTATGAGTAACTAATTCGCTATTGATGAGCCTATTTTTTTGAACTATAAAGGTCTAAAGGAGGCCTGATCGTTGAAACTGCCTGTAGTAGTCGGCACTCTTGATATATATATTGCGGAAATTAACCGCTTTCCGCTTTTGACCGCGGAAGATGAATTCAAGTTCGCGGTACGCCTGAAAAAGCACAACGACATGGAAGCGGCCGAAAAGCTGGTAGTTTCTAATTTACGCTTTGTGGTTAAAATTGCCCACGAATATCGCAACTACGGATTCAAGCTGGCCGATTTAATTCAGGAAGGCAATATCGGTCTTATCCACGCCGTGAAAAAATTTGATCCATACAAAGGTTACCGCCTCATTTCTTACGCGGTATGGTGGATTCGCGCCTACATTCAAAATTATCTTATCAAGTCTTGGAGCATTGTTAAGATAGGCACAACGCAGGCGCAAAGAAAACTCTTTTTCAAATTGAGCCAGGCTAAAAAACAACTGGAGACGCTTTCGAAAAAAAAGCCGGAGTTTGCCGAAATAGCCGAAGCTCTGGGAGTCAAAGGCTCCGAGGTGGCGGAAATGGACTTGCGCATGGGTTCGCGTGATGTATCCTTGCATGAATTTATCGGCGACGAAGGAGACACCACACATATTGATTTGCTTGCTTATGAAGGTGATGATCAAGAAGTAGCTTTGATCAAACATGAAGAAAAAAGTTTGGTTAAACGCGATATTGCCAGCGCTTTGGCTAATCTCAGCGAAAGGGAGAGTTATATTATCCTAAATCGCGTAATGGCGGACAATCCCGAAACCTTACAGGAAATAGGCAACAAATTCAACATAACGCGGGAGAGGGCGCGCCAAATCGAAAAGCAAGCACTGAAAAAAGTGCAACTGGCCCTGCCGTATTTGAAGCCGGATAAATAAGGATACGAAATAGTAGTATGTAAGCATTAACTTTTAAAATGAAACTAGTATGATGTCCCCGAAATATTGCATTGCAAAACTTATTTGGGCAACAGGCTGTCAAGACCTGACCCCATTTCTTGAAAATTTATAAATGCAAATTTAAAAATGGGGCACTTCTTATTTTGAATCAATATCAACATAGATATGGGAAGTGCCCCTTGTTTTAATGTTTACCGGGGTTAAGTGTAAATATTTTATTGGCCCAGAAACAAATTTTTGGGGTTATCCACCATCATGGTTTTGATTTGCGCGTCGGTCACACCCTGGGCTTTTAGGGCCGGGAGAAAATCCTTGGATATGTGGTCGATATGCCAATTTTTAAAACCCGCTTGATAATTTTCCGGCACCTCGGTCATACGGCCCAACCAGACATTGACCGTGTCATGGGAAAGCATGATTTTGTTGGCAAAACCCAATTTACAGAGTTCAGCCACGTTTTTTACGTTGACATCAAACGGCGTAATGATATCCAGGCCGATCCGATCGAAGGCAATGTACACGTTCTTGGCGAGAATGGCCTTATGGTATTCGATATCTTTGGAGTTGGATACGTGGCCGATCATGACTTTTCTTGGATTAGCGTCTTCTGCGAGGAATAAATCAGCCTGCTCAACACCGCCTAATGAGCCGTCCGTATGGGTAATGATGGGCACACCAGTGGCCTTTTGTGCGACAACCGCGGCTTTCAGGACTGCCGTTTCATAGGGAGAGATTGGGCCGCCGCCGCTAGTTCCACATTTAATTACCCCAGCTTTGACGCCGGTCTTGCCGATACCCTGATTGATTTCTTTAATAAATAGCTCGGATATCATTTTGGAAATATCTGTGCCCCAAACTATCCTCGTCTTCCAGTAGGCTGGAGAACCTTCATGCTCCGTATAGAGTCCGGTGGAGCAAATGATATTCATACCGGTTTTCTTGGCCAGCTCTTTGTATAATAGAGGATTGCGTCCACCCACATCATTGGTTGTGGCATCAATGATTGTTTTAATACCGTATTTTTGCGCTATCTTGATAACACTAAGATTGGTTTTAAGCACTGCCTTGTAATCATAGGGCGCCATTGTTTCATCCGCATGCCAGTTGGGGTAAGCAAAGGAAAAATGTTCGTGCACAAGCGTTGTTCCCAGCTTGTCGGGAGAGATGGGTCCCCAGACCGAGTTGACCATGCCCGGCGGTGTTGCCGTAACTTTCGCCTTGGCTAGGACTCTTCGTTTGTCCATGGTTTTTCCTCCTTTTTATTATGCGGCTTGTTTTAGATTCAAGCCGGAAGAATACTTGTTAATAATTAATGATCTATTCGCATACAGAGCCGGTGATTGCCTGTCAACTGGAAAAATTTCTCCCGGATATGCTTTTTATACACGATAAAAGTAAAACTTTTTTGGGATTTATAAACAACTAAAGTTATGATAACTTCTAATCAGATAGAAAGATTAAATTTAAAATTTTAATTGTTGCTCGGGAAAATAATGCGTTCAAGATTAATTGTAATACATTCTTAAACTGGAAATTTTGAGGAAAAAATTATGTCATTCATCCAAATTTTGCTCATTCACATATCGACGCCGTTGCTTGGTTCTCTCATGGTTGCTATCTATGTAGCTTTATCTATAACCGGCCTTATCATTATCCGGAAATTTTATCCGCATGACAAATGCAAACTCCACAATGATGTTGCCGGTTTTATTTTTACTACTCTCGGCGTCATTTATGCCGTCCTTCTTGCCTTTACGGTCATCATTACATGGCAGGATTTCGATAAGGCAAGTGAAGTGACGAGCAATGAAGCTAATTGTATCGCGTCGCTTTATCATGATGCAACGGCCTTTCCTGCCGGATTTCGCGCCCAGCTTAAAAGCGAACTGACTAATTATATAAATGCCATCATAAACGACGAGTGGCAAAAAATGGCCAAGGGGCAGAGAAGTCCTCAGGTGGAAAAAATACAGGAAAAATTGTGGCTGCTGTACGGCAGTTTTCAACCGAAAAACGAAACGCAGAAAATTTTTTTAATGGAATCCGTGAAAATAATGAACCAGGCGAGTGAAATGAGGAGACAGCGCATTGTCTATGCGAGCTCAGGCATTCATCCGCTTCTCTATTTTGTTCTCATCACCGGCAGTTTTATTACCATAGCTTTTACGATGATGTTTGGTACGGAAAACCTTGTTCCGCATTTGATCATGACGTCTTTTCTTGCGGCTATGATTGCCCTTACTCTTTTTACAATTATCGCGCTGGATTATCCGTTTACGGGAAACATCAGCATCAAACCTGAGGTTTTCACAAGCATGCTGTCGTCTTTAATGAGTCCGTGACGCCGGGCGGAAAACCATCATTAATTTTTTTGCCGATCGGCGTCGGTAAACCGAGAACTTTTGAAATGCGGAAGCATTTATGCGCAAAGTTTTTCCAGATACCTAGATTATATAATTAAGGTGTGCTTTCGGTTCTGGTCAGATTTTCGAAGCTGGTAAATTTTTCCAGGAAGGCGAGCTTGACGGTTCCGGTGGGACCGTTTCTTTGTTTGGCGATGATAATTTCCGCTAATCCTTTTTCCGTATTATCTTCCGATTTGTTATAAACTTCGTCGCGGTAAATAAAAACGATAACGTCGGCGTCCTGCTCGATGGCGCCGGATTCCCTTAAATCCGCCATTTGCGGACGGCGGTTGGTGCGGTCTTCCACTTTGCGGTTGAGCTGGGAAAGAGCAATTACCGGCACTCTCAACTCTTTGGCCAGAGCTTTTAAGGAACGGCTGATTTCCGATATTTCCTGCTCGCGTGATTCACGATAACTGCCCGAGCGCATCAGTTGAATGTAATCCACGATAATCAGCCCCAGCCCGGTGTCGGCTTTGAGCCGGCGCGATTTAGCTTTCATTTCCAAAACGGTGATGGCAGGAGTATCATCAATAAAGAGCGGCGCTTCGGAAAGACGTCCGGCGGCAGTCGTCAATTTCGGCCAATCGGTTTCGCCTAAAAATCCTTTTCTCAGCCGCTGGGAATCGACTTTAGCTTCGGACGCAAGCAGACGGAAGGCCAACTGCTCTTTGGACATTTCCAAAGAAAAAATGGCCGCTGGTGTTTGAGTTTCCAGTGCGGCAAATTGAGCAATGTTTAAGGCTAAAGCAGTTTTCCCCATGCTGGGGCGACCGGCGATAATAATCAATTCGGATTTCTGCAAGCCGGAAGTCAAATCATCAATTCTTTCAAAGCCGGTGGGCACGCCGGTAATCAGCTCTTTGCGGGAGAAAAGGTCTTCAATTGCCCGGAAACTGTCTTTCACGATCTCACGAATCGGAAAAAATGAAGGACGCACTTTATTTTCGGAAATTTCAAAAATTCTGTGCTCAGCTCTATCCAGAACTTCATCGACATCGGAGCCTGTTTCATAACAACTGTTGATGATTTCCGTAGCCGAACCTATTAATCCGCGAAGAATCGATTTCTCCTTAACTATTTTTGCGTAATTGGCAACATTTGCCGCAGAGGGGACGTTATCCACCAATGAGGCGAGATATGACGTTCCTCCCACCGAATCTAACAGGCTTTTATCTTTAAGGGCGTTGCTTAAAGTGATGAGGTCTACCGCTTCGTTTTTCTCGGAAAGCTCGATAATGACACTAAAAATCTTGCGGTGCGCCTCGTTGTAAAAATCATCTTTGGAAAGAATTTCTAGAGCGCTGTTGACGGCGCTGTTTTCCAAGAGGATGCTGCCGAGAATGGACTGCTCAGCCTCGATATTTTGCGGTGGAACTTTGTATAAAGATGGATCTATGTCTCTCATTTTATTAGTGAAACTCCAATTCTAATGAAACTCAGATATTACGAGCGCAGTAGAGTAATATCTATAAGTTGTAATGAGACCCAAGCTTCAGAAACAGAGTGCACTGAAGCTTGCAGGTCGAATTATCCGCGCAGCGGAGGGTATAATAACTAGTAGCGAGCTCACGAAATAATTCCAATGCTTGATTTATGATTCATACCTGTGATTCGCCGGTAACGATTACTTTAAATTCGGTTTCCACACCGGCTGTCAACTTGATTTTTACTTTAAACTCACCCAGTGATTTTATATGCTCATCAAGGATAATCATTTTGCGGTCAACACTGAAACCTTTTTCCTTAAGCGCTTCTTCGATATCCTTGGTTGTTACCGAACCGAAGATTTTATCCTGATCGCCGATTTTGCGCGAAAAGGAAAGGGTGACATTGGCTAAAACTGAAGCCACGTCTTCAGCGCTTTTATGCTCCTTTTCGGCCTTTTGCAGAATATTCCTTTTTTCATGCTCAAAGGTTTTGATATTCTTTTCATTGGCTTCTATGGCTAAACCTTTGGGAATCAAATAGTTGCGGGCATAACCGTCATGTACTTTGATTAAATCCCCGGCCTTGCCTAAAGAAGGCACGCTCTGTTTTAAAATTACCTTCATGAAAACCCTCCGTTGGTTAAAGTAATAGTGGAAAAAATATCAAGTAGTTGTCTCGTCTTTTTGAAAAAATTTCCTGAAATCGATCCAAATGTCGAATAATCCGGCGACCATTATTGGTATCATAAGAATTTGTTGAACTGCAATTAAAAAATAAAAAAGATAACGGAAAAAATGAGGCACGTTTTTGTTTTGGAAAAGGAAACTAATGATAGCAAAGCCTTGCAGTAAATAAACAAAGCAAGTCATAATCAATATGTTCCGGCTGAAAATGATTATTTGCTCAAAGGGAACAAAAAGCGCCGCGCAGGAAGCGATAAATATCCAGATCATAAATTCTGGAGCTTTCCAGCGGGATAAGCCTTCAAGTTGAGGCAATAAAATGCTTTGCTTGCGGAGTAAATCCCTTCCCATGAGTATGTTAATCCAGGCAATAAAAGCGGAAGCGACGATAACTAAAGAAGGAAATATACCGGTGAAGAAATCAATGATGGCCTGCTTGTTGTCTTTAATATAATTAATATCTTCTTTGTCAAAAGGCAGCTTGCCGTACATCTGTATATTTTCTTCAACCGTTGCGGCGACAAATTTTTGAACGAGATGCCACGGGTTCATATTTTGGCTATAACCGCCATAAAGGAAATAGGCACAGATTGACGTGATGATAAAAAGGGAAGTATAAATTACCGTTTTTTCAGCAGATAATTTTTTAGAAACTAACACGGTAATTAAAATACCGGCAATTCCCATTGGTAATATTGCCGGATAAGATATATCAAATTGAAAAAAATGAGAAAGGAGAAAAAGCGGCAGTAAAGAAATCAAGAAAGCGCCTGTCGCTTTAACCATGCCTTTGGATACGCTGTAAAAAAACAAAATCATCGGGAGAAACAGAAGAAAAATAAAGCCGAAAATCGGAACGAAAACCGCCGCCGCTACAAAAAAAGAAATGATCAATAAAATTCTGAGAAAGGGGTTATGGGGAAAGAAACTGCCGAAAGTTTTCAAAATTGATAACCTGCTCAAAGTAACTGTTGGGAAAATTAAAAGTTAGTCGGCCTTTTTCGTTACTGGAAAAAGGCCGGGAGCTTTGTTTATAGTAAAATTTCTTTTATCTTCCTTCGGCGGTGACAAAAGGCATAATCGCAATAGAGCGAGCGCGTTTAATTGCTATAGCCAGCTCTCTTTGATGTTTGGAACAATTACCGGTAATTCTACGCGGCATAATCTTGCCTCTCTCGGTTACGAAACTATTGAGAATGGCGGGATATTTGTAATCAATTTTTATGTTAGAATCCGTGCAAAAACGGCAAAACTTCTTTCTATGAAAAAACTTTTTTTGGGGATGTCGAACCGGTCTATCTCCGTTAGCTGTTTCCATTGCTTATTCCTCTTTTTTTGGTTGTTCGTCTTTGGTAACAGATTTTTTAACAGAAGGTCTGCGCGGTTTTGTATCTTTTGTATCGGCAGAAGCTTTTTCTATCTGATGGATAACTTTTTCATCAGCAGGGGAACCGGTGGAATCGGTTTCTATACGGACTTGAGTCCGTTTTACTTCTGCCGCAGCGATTTCCTGGTCAATGCCTTCGCGAGTTATTGCGCCTTCCTTTTTTATTGTTATGAATTTCAAAATGCGGTCGTCAATTTTATAGTTTCTTTCGATTTCATCGATAATGGGGCCGTCACCAACGAGGTCGATAAGAAAATAATAACCGTCTTTTTGTTTGCTGATTTCATAAGCGAGGCGTCTTTTGCCCCATTTATCAATTTTAACAATCAGACCTTTACGTTTGGTAATGATTTTCTCAATGCGTTCGATTAGAGCGGTGATATCGTCATCGGGTAAATCGGATTTAACTATAGCTATAACTTCGTATCTTTTCAAAAATTCCTCCTTTCGGCTCTAAAGCCTATGGTCAAGGCCACAGGCAAGGGGAGTCTCAATAAATTTGTGATTGTGCTTCCTATACCAGACCTAATAAGAAATCAAGAACTATTATGTCAATGCTTATTGCTAAATAATTCATCCGTTCTACTTTGGCTTGAGATAATCCGTAAAAATAAAAGCGAAAATAGAAATTTGCCTATGAATTTACTTTTTCACTTTATTTTTTTTGGTGTTTCGCTAATTTTGTAATTTCTTTGTAGTCATTCGGTTTAATGATTACTTTGATCGATTCCCTGCCATCTGCTACCAACTGAAAACCGGCAGCGATATCGGTTAAAGGAAGTCGATGCGTGATCAGATCATCCACTACGATCTTGCCCGATTCGATCAGTTTCATCGCTTCCGTAATATCGGGAGGCCCGCAATAATAAGAAGTGATGATGGTAATTTCCTTCATCCAGAAATCATTGATAGGAACGACAACCTTCTTGTCCGGTCCGGGAACGGCAAAGAGCACAATGACGCCGCCCTTATCTACACACCCCCATGCCTGCTTCACTGCGGAAGTAGCCGAAGCGCATAAAAATACGACGTCGGCCTTTTTACCATTTTCCGCAACCAACCGCTCTGGAACATTATTCACCGCATCAATGATGACGTCGGCTCCCATCAGTAAGGCAAATTCCAGTTTCACTTTATTAATGTCGGCGGCTATTACTTTACATCCCTTGGCCTTAGCCAGCTTCACGTTCAGCAGTCCGGACATCCCGCACCCAATGACCAGCACAGACTGCCCCTTTTTTACCCCATTAGAGAAAGTCCCCGATTCCTGTCGCCGGTTTGATCTGGAAGTTTCAGATTGCGTTTGTTTAATGCCGCCATCTGGATTCGCGAAGCACCCGTTGTCTCTAATAAGGTGAACTCCGGCCAGCCGCTGCGCCCTGACGACACAGGCCAGAGGTTCAATGAATGTGCTTTGATCGTAGCTAATATTATCAGGCAGAAGATATGTCCCTCGCTCTACAAGAATCTCTGGAACCAGAATGTATTCGGCAAAACCGCCGGGGAGCCGCTCCTTAACCTCCGCGCATTGAGGATAGTGTCCGTTTTCGCAATAAAAACATTTCATGCAGGGCACTTTAGGGGCGATAAATATCCGGTCGCCCAATTTATATTTATTTACGGAATCGCCGAGTGCAACAACCTCAGCGCCTATTTCATGCCCCTGCACCAGCGGCGCTCGCGGGAGCCGGTACCATTCGACAATATCGCTGCCGCAAATGCCGCAGGAAATAACCTTGACCAGCATCTCCTTCGGGCCAGGGTTAGGAGTCGGGACTTCTTCGATCCGGATATCTTTGTTGTTGTACCAGTAGGCAACTTTCATTTTTAATGAGACCCAAACTTCAGAAACACGGTGCATAACCTAAAGGTCACAGATGCTGAAGTTTGTTGGTCGTAATGAGACTCAAACTTTAAAAGCATAGCACATTAAAGTTTGTTAGTCGAATTATCCAATAGCCAAAGGCTATTGGAAATTATCTCACGTGCGAAGCTAAGTGGGACTATATTGTGATACGCAACCGCTTGCTTTGGGGTTCATACCCGTGATTTTTTCTTCAATGTATTATAGAGATCAAAAGCTTTTTTGGGAGTCTCGTTGTCATGGACGACAGCCCGCACTGCTTTAATCATGGCAATCGGTGCTTCCGACTGGAAAATGTTACGCCCCATATCAACACCGGCGGCGCCTCTCTTAACCGCGTTATAGGCCATAGTCAGGGCGTCAAGTTCCGGTATCTTCTTGCCGCCGGCCATTACGATAGGCACAGGGCAGGATGCAGTAACGGTCTCGAAACCTTCATCTACATAGTAAGTTTTGATATAGTGGGCGCCAAGCTCCGCGCATATCCGGCAAGCAAGTCGGAAGTACTTTGCGTCCCGGGCCATATCCTTGCCTACCGCAGTCACCGCGAGAGTCGGAATGCCGTAACGGGTACCGAGATCAACCATCCTGGTCATATTGATTATCGACTGCCTTTCATATTCACCGCCGATAAAAACCTGAACAGCCATGGCGCAGACATTCAAACGGATGGATTCTTCGATATCAACAGCAATATCTTCATTGGATAGCTCTTTGAGAATGCTGGCGCCTCCGGAAACCCTGAGCACAATGGCCTGAGAAGTGGAAGGCGGTATAACGCTGCGGAGAATCCCCCTTGTCAGCATAAGGGTATCCGCATAAGGCACTAAAGGAAGGATATTGATATCGACTCGTTCCAGACCGGTGGTGGGTCCCTGGAAATAACCGTGATCGATGGCCAGCATAACCGTTCGGCCAGAGACAGGATTAAATATCCGCGCCAGCCTGTTTTTCATTCCCCAATCCAGGGAATTCGAGCCTTTGAGGAAAAACCCCTCCGTCTTTTGCGGTTTGTCCGCATAAAACATTTTGGCATCTTTGGTTCCATCTACGTCCGGCATCTTTTGTATTCTCCTTTTCTATCTGGAAGCTTCGTAAAGAAGTTCGTTTCATACCATTTCACTTTTTTTGGCTAACTTTGTTGGCAGCGTCGTCGGCTTCCTCAACGTATTAGTAATACGCTTGCGGAGCCTCTTCCTTGTCGCCTCGTTATCCTTTGAAAGCGAAAGGGTATAAATCTTTGCCTTATTGGTAGTAATCTTGCATATTTTTAAAAATCCGTCAATTTCGCTTTCAGGAAAGACTAAACAAAAAATTCGATTGGTGATCTTTCAAGATTGCCCAACCTGTAGAATTGTAGACTGTACCTACAAATCAATGTTTTTCTATTTGGGATCGAACTGAGGATTACCACTTGAAACGGTAACCAGTGAGATAATTGTTTCATGGCCAACGAAGAAATCAGAGAGGGCATTTATCCCTTATTAGTTATGCGATTGTTTTTCCGAGGTTGCCACCAAAGCGAAAGGACTACAACAAGAATGAAATTTGCAATGGGGTATGCGATGAAATTCAGCCACGGAAAAATAAAATCCGGGAGCAAAGCACCTATAGCACCAAAAACAACAGCCAAAAATAGGCACCCAACTAGCGCATTAAAATCGCTTTGTTTCTTGGTTCGCAAGGAGGAAAAGTATATTAGAGAGAATAATAGCCAGAGAACCCCTCCTGCGAAGGCCTTTTGCTAAACGTTCGCGCAGACCATCATAGAAAGAGTTGACAAATTCCTGAGAAAGCCCCAATCCTTCAGACTGTGTGAAATGTTTGACTTCAATAATCTTGTCCCCAAGCCCGCAAGGCCATGGTTGGTATGGTGGCTGCGGCTGGCCATGACAGGAATCATCACCCTGAGCGTCTTCACCGGGTTCCTATGAGCTGGGCCAGCCAAGATTCTGGGGAACCGAACGAATCATTCGAGGTATTGGATCGTGAGGGCCTCATTGCTGCCGGCAAATATTCCGTCGGGCATGACTGAATAGGTCACCTTCACTTTCTTCCCCTTTTTGGGTCTCCAGCCATTAGGAAAAGGCTTCCCTTCGCCATCAGTGATATTGGTCTTTTTCTTTTCATAGAAACTGGCCTCTTCGCCATTATCTGATACAACTGAGAACTTGAACCAGATTCCCTCAGGCGACATGCCACCGAAGAACCCGGGATTGAGTCTGTCGATTCTCTCAACCCTGCCGGTAAAGGTTTGCAATTCCTCCGGCGCATTCGATTTTATTGGTTGTGCAACTGTTGTCGGCACAGATGACTGTTGAACTTGTTCCACCTTTCCGGTACTTGTGTTAGTATCATTCTTCATTGATGTGATAGGCGTAGTGGCAGATTTGTCGAAATTGAAATCATAAGTAGCACCGAAAGGATAATAATCGCCTTGGCGGATTTCACTCAACGTACCGTCAGACCATCGTATCCTTAATTGAACACCATGGGCTGATGTAAACGTGCAGGGCGTTTGGCACTCACGTCCCCATTCTGCCCATGCAAAGTTGCCGCCGTAAGACGCCATCACATCAGCCCCTGAAGGTATAGAGTTAACATGGACGGTCGTGCATCCGCCGAGCATAAGGAATGCCATTATGATCATCGTTAGCAACTTCCAGCATGATGTTCTTGAACTCGTTACAAAGGATATCATAAGTTTTCCTTTCTCAACGTAGCGATGTTTTTACACATGGGTTATAAAAAATTATCTCAACAACTATTAACGCTTTCTTTGTCCTTGGTCAGATATTGCTTTCTGTTTGTAACTTAGCATAAAATTCAAAATTTGGAAAATGAGGATTAAGGAAGAAATGTTCTCTGAAATCACAAATCCTCTATTAGATAATCCTGATATGGTCAAAATTAGTTGCAGTGGATTTTGTTTTCATTTTGTAATATAATAAGTACAATGTTTAAAATAAAAAAAGGAGATAAAAGATATGAAGAAGATATTTTTTGTATTACTCGCTGGCATAGTTATTAGCTTTTTTTGTTTTGTTCAACTTCATTCAGCAAACGCGGATGAGACTAAGATTTTTATAGGCAAGGTGGAAAAGGTTACTCCACTCATGGGAAAGCCGCCTGCATGGACATATAATAAGATTGTGGTTAACGACGATAAAGGTACCCAAGAGACGTTTTTTGTAATGAAGGCCACTGTTATTACTGATGTTAGCGGAAAAGATATTTCAGGTAGTGGTGTAACAAAAGATAAGAAGGTGGAAATAAAATATTCAATTATAACGAACGGTTCATCTATAACAAATGGCAAAAATGGGGCTGACTCAATTAAGTACCTCGATTAAATTAATGTTCCCCAGTTTTTTGACTATTTCCGATTGAAATGCTGTGTAAATTGGGAAAATAAGAAAAACAACAGTTCAGGAAGAAGTTCAAAATTATTGACTCAAAGAAAAAGGGTTTCTGTTAGTAAATTGGTGGCGATGCGAGAGTTTAACTAAGAGCTTAACAACTTAAAATTATTATATTTATTTATAGCATGATTTTATCCGTATACCCAAACATATACCCAAACCATACAAAAGGCGGATGCTTTCACGCGCGTATTACTCCACAAAATGTCAGGTTTTGTCAGGTTTCCAGACAAGGATTGAATACTAACTTTTGCTAATCGTTTATTATAAATCTTGAAATAAGAATGGCTCAAGAGTATATTTTAGTATCAGTAGAAAAGTTGTAGATATGTGTGATACCAAAATAATGAGGAGGAAAAATGAAATGAAAAAATTATCAGTATTGCTATTGGTAGTATTCATTTGCGGTTGTGGAGCATGGTCGGGTAAATATCGCGAGCAGACGAACACCGATGTTCGTCTAAGTAAAAATAATTATACTGTTGTTAAGGCCGGGGTAAAGGGTCAAAGCTGGGGCGTTTATTTATTCGGCTTTATTCCCATAATTATGGAAAATTATGCCGATGCAAAAGCTGATCTTTATCAGAATACCAATGAAAAACTAGAGGGCAGATCAATAGCTCTGGCCAACCAGACACAAGACTGGTCATACCGCTATTTTGTTCTTTTTTCACTTTCAAATATTGCCATTACAGGCGATATTATCGAGTTTAAAAACTCGGTTAACCTTACTCGCCCCCTTGTAAATTCACCACCGCCTGTTGTCGCACCAACCGCTTCTGCACCTGAACCAACGAAAAAAACGGTGAATCAACAACAAAATAAATATCCAAATATAAAAGGAATTATTTTAAATAATGAAAACGGCAAGACTGTATATGGTGAAATTCTTAACATGAATGATGAAAAAATAGAAATTAAAACCAAAGATGGCAAGATTGAAACTTACCGGTTTGAGGATGTTTACAGATTTATCAAGATCGATGAATAAGAAAAAACGCTGCGAATGTTTTAATTATTAAATCGCCAGAGAAAGTTGTTGAGGTGATAAAGAAAAAGCTCAAGAAGCTATTGATGAAGCCAGTCAATAATCGCCATCTTTCGGTTAACATCTAGTAGTCAAGCGAAGGATAAACGTATGATTAAATCAAAATTTAGTATTTTAACGGTAATAATCTTTTTAGGAGGTTGCTCTATGCAACCAACTATACAAAAGGTTAATGAAAGTAAATCGGGCTTTGATGGTGCTTTTTACCAGGGGGAAACCCACGTTGTTAGTGAAGATTTATCTAATAGCGAACAATATCGAATATATGAAAAAGGAGCTTCTGGTTTTGTTTCGGTTGATGCACTCAAAGACGATGCTGAGCATAGAGCGAATGATTTTTGTAGCGAAAAAAACAAAGTAATGAAAACAATAAAGGTGCAAACATTACATATTGGTAAGATAGGAGCTTTTCCAAAAATAGAAATTACTTTTGTTTGTGTTGATAAGCCCAATGTTTGATCTGGTCAAGTAAAAACGGACACCCGGTTAAGCTGCACTTGCCAATATAAAATCCTTTTCAAAGTCATTCGGATTCTTGTAGCCTAAATAAGAATGCAATCGCTGG
>Ga0182027_10000682_pt1 | contig 58042 bp, 44 predicted proteins | sample 712E1DmetaG_FD_121300 | JGI IMG/M metagenome (GOLD analysis project Ga0182027, IMG submission 121300) | Permafrost microbial communities from Stordalen Mire, Sweden - 712E1D metaG (Illumina Assembly) | ecosystem: Environmental > Terrestrial > Soil > Wetlands > Permafrost | place: Sweden...
ACTTGAAAACATCCAACGAAAGGAGCGCTTCCTGCAAACGGCTTGATCATGAAAACCTTCGGTAACATGAATTATGAGTTGATGGCTACTCCTTCGGTAACATTTAGTTATGAGTTGACACGGGCCCGGAGGCATAGAATGAGTCGTTTGGCGGGGGATAAAACTTCAAAGAATACAGCTGGAGGGGAGAGTCAAAATAAAGCGGCTGCCTTTGCCTTCTTCCGACTCGACGCGGATCGAGCCGCCATGCAGTTCGATGATGCGTTTGCAGATCCAAAGACCCAGGCCGGTCCCAATCTTGCCGTCAGAGATAGGGGAGGCCTGTTTGAATTTTTCGAAGATCGAGTGTAATTTTTCTGCCGGTATTCCGCGGCCAGTGTCTTCAATCACCAGATCCAGGGCATCGCCGTTATGGCACACATAGAGGATCACTTTCCCATGGTCCGGAGTGAACTTGTAGGCGTTCCAGATCAGATTGTTGAGTACGCGTTTCATCCAGAAGGCGTCCACGTGAAGCCGGGTGCCGAAAGTGTTCCCCTGGCGGTAAATCTGCATTTCACGCTGCTGAAAGGGGGTGGAGTAGAAATCGATTGTTTCGGAAAGAAGTTTGTCCAATTCAGTATCTTCCAGTTTCAGGTTGAACTCCGCTTGTTCAATTGATGTGGCCTGAAGAAGATTTTCAGTCATCAGAATCAGGTCTTCGAGAGGGCCGACGGATCGCTGGATGAGCATCAGCTGGTCGGTAGACATCTTGCCCATCATGCCGCTCAAGAGCAGCTGCAGATTGCCTTTGATCACGGTCATGGGGGTGCGCAGATCATGCACCATGCTCTGAACGGCGTCTCCGCTCATGAGCTGTTTGACAGGCGATAAAGGATGAATCTTAAGCATTGGGGTGTCCTTCGACACCCTTAGCCTATCAGGACCATGTTACGGGGAGATTAAGGATACGTTACCGGAAGGTTAAATTTAACAGAACGTTTGGCCCAGGTCAAAGGAGCACTTTAAACACGAATTTTGGAAGGATTCAGTGAATAAGGCCGATTTTGCGGATGACGGTGACCGTGGCCCCGGGGAGATCGACTTCAATTTGCGCGAGGTACCCGCCTTTGGAAACTTTTTGGCCAGCTTCATTGGTTCCGTCCCAGGGGAACGTATTGATTCCTTCGCGGCCGCCGTTCTGTCCCGCGCTGAATTGCCATCGGCGCACGCGAAATCCCATCAGGTCGTAAATCGTCACGGTGACGGGGGCGTCTTTATCCAGACGGTAGGCCATTTGCGTCAGCCCCTCCAGACCGGGTTTTCGGGAATCAAAGGGATTTGGATAATTCGTGACATCGGATATCAGTGGCCGAGGGATTGGCTCATACCCCTCCAGAGCGCTGTGGGGAAGAGCCCGCATTCCCGGGAGCATCATTAAGGGATTGCCGGGAATATGAGCCATCGCGAGTTGATCCGTTGAAGGTTGCCCTTTGTCAGCGAAGACCGGTATCGAGCAGGCGGTCAGAAGCGAAAGGGTCAAAGAGACCATTGCATTTCTCATAACCTGAACATAACCTATGAATGTTACAGGCAGGTTGCGAAAGCGTTTTCGCCATTACAGCGATGGCGAATCCGGCAGGACCGCGGTGGCGGAAAATTGACAAGGCGTCAAAAGAACGCCTAAAATACGAGCTAATTACCTTCGGCACGGTCACCCAAATGGGTGACCGTTTTGCCGATGGCCACCCGGACAACGCGCAAGCGCTTTGTACGGGCCATCGCCACCTCTGCATTAGGTGAGCGATGGTCGCACCCATAGCAAGAAAGGAAGGCGAAGGTGTCGAGTGATGTGCTCGTCCTGAATCGGAATTTTTGCGCGGTCCATATCGCGAATTGGCAGCGCGCTCTCTCCCTCGTTTACCTGGATCATGCCCGAGTCGTGGATGAAGAATACCGCACCTACAGTTTTGAAGACTGGCGCGAGTTGTCCCAGATGATCCATTCCCATCCTTCCGGATTTGTCACGACACCCACGTTCCGTATCGCGATGCCCGAAGTCATCGTGCTGCGGCATTACGATAAGATGCCGGTGGGCGAGGTGAAGTTTACCCGGCGCAACATTTACGAGCACTACAGCTACCGCTGCTGCTATTGCGGCCAGAAATTCAGTACCCGGGAGCTGAACCTCGAACACGTTCTCCCGAAGTCACGCGGAGGCAAGACGGACTGGACCAATATCGTGACGTCGTGCGTGCCCTGCAATCTGCGCAAAGCGGACCGGCTTCCCGATGAAGCGGGAATGAAACTTCTCCTCAAGCCGACGAAGCCCAAATGGAAAGGCAGCGCGTCTCTGGTCCTGAAAGCTCCTTTTCAGATGAAAGCCGCCTGGCAGAGGTTTATTGATACTGTTTATTGGAACACCGAACTGGAGCCTTAGGGCGCACAGCGGTGCGCCCCTACATCACTATGAAAAATTATTATCTTCTGACCGCTTTCGGCAAGGACCGCCCGGGAATCGTTGCCGGAGTGAGCCGGGTTCTTTTTGAACTCGGGGGAAATATCGAAGATGCGAGCATGACCCGCCTGGGCGGTGAATTTACGATGATGCTGGTGACCGCCCTGTCGGCGTCTGCGGCCTCGCTCGACAAGAAACTGAAGACGCTCGCGAAAAAGGAAGGACTCCAGATTGCGGCCAAGCCGATTCCTGCGGCCGCCGCGCGTCGATCGAAGGAAGATCCTCCGCGGTATCTTGTTTCAGTGTACGGGACAGACCATCCGGGAATTGTGGCGCAAATTGCCGAGGCGCTGGCCAAACGCAAGGTGAGTATTACCGATCTCCAGACCAAAGTCATCGGGTCTGCGCCGAAACCCGTTTATGTGATGCTGCTTGAGCTCCAGGTCCCGTTGACCTTGGACATGGATGACCTTCGATCGGACCTTGACCAGCTCCGCCAGGACTTGAAGGTCGAAATCACCCTGCAGGATATCGAAGCCATCGCTCTCTAGTGATTCTTCCCGTCTATCAACTTCCTCATCCCATCCTGAAAGCCCGCGCGCACTTGGTGGAAGCGGACACCCCCGGACTGCAGACCTTCATCGATGATATGGTGGAAACGATGTACCACCACCCGCGCTGCGTCGGCCTGGCCGCCACGCAAGTCGGCAAGCCCTGGCGGGTGATCGTTATGGATGCCTCGCGCATCGATAAGCCCGGCACGCGTCACGGCCGCGTGATCCTTCTCAATCCCTGGGTCGCCCGAAAGGAAGGCCGGGCCCTATTAAGAGAAGGATGTTTAAGCGTGCCGGATTTTACCGGGAACGTGGTGCGCGCGGTGGCTGTGGAAGTCCATGGCAAAGACCGCGCCGGCAACGCCGTTGAAATCCGGGCGGACGGTTTTGAGGCGGAAGTCCTTCAGCACGAACTCGACCACCTGGACGGCCAGCTTTTCCTGGACCGCGTCGCCTCACTGGAGACCGACGTTTTCAGAAGGAAGAAGTATTCCTGAGGTAGTCGCGCAGGCCGGCGCGGGCGAAGGGGTTGGGAGTGATCCGTGCGGCTTTCTTCACCGGCATCCAAATAAAACGTTCAATTTCTTCGGGGTGCGGCTTGATGGTTTTGGTCAGGCGTTTCCCCAGGTACACAAAGCTCAGCATATAGCCGCCGGTGCGTGGAAACGTCTCCTCGTAAATTCCTAATAAACGAATAAGCCGGACACGCAGTCCCAGCTCTTCAAAAACTTCCCGCTGGGCGCTGGGGGCCGGGTGTTCCCCGTAGCCTACGAACCCTCCCGGCAGGTTCCAAATTCCTTTCGTCAGCCCGCGTCCCGCCATGACCATCAGGACTTTTCCCTTCTCGACGATCGCCACCTTGGAGGCGGCTCGCGGAAGACTGCGGTTGACCGCCTGCTGGACGATGGGAGCGATGTCGGATCTGCCGATGAGGTCATCTTTGTGAAACCAATGGAACGGATGCCTGGCCAGAACAGGCTTAGCGAACAACACTATGCCTCCGACGAGCGGCATCGGGAAGACCGGCTTAATCGGGCAGGGGAGCTGCGAGCGCCGCGAGGGAAAATGCCAGGTGCGGCCTCTTTTGACCAGAAAGACCTGGCCGTCCGACTCGAGATAATAAAAATCAGGTGCCGATTTCGCCAGCATGGTAGGTGATGATCAGGTCGGCGCCGGCGCGTCGTATCGCGGTTAAAATTTCGCGCGTCATATGTTTCTCGTCAATCCAGCCTTTTTGTCCGGCGGCCTTCACCATCGCGTATTCCCCGGAGACATTGTAGGCCGCGACGGGAACCTGGAATTTCTCTTTGACGCGCCGGATGATGTCGAGATAGGCCAGGGCGGGCTTGACCATGACGATGTCGGCTCCTTCTTCGATGTCGAGGGCCACTTCCCTCATCGCTTCCTCGGCGTTGGCCGGATTCATCTGGTAGGAATGCCGGTTGCCGAACCTCGGCGCACTTTCGGCGGCTTCGCGGAACGGCCCGTAGAAGGCGGAGGCGTATTTGGCCGCATAGCTCATGATGAGCGTATTCTTGAATCCTCCGCGGTCAAGCGCCCGGCGGATCGTCTTGACCATTCCATCCATCATGCCGCTGGGTGCGATGATGTCGGCGCCGGCGCGAGCCTGGGCCACGGCTGTTTTTCCGATGAGCTTCAAGGTTGCGTCATTATCGACGTCTCCCCGTTTCAGGATGCCGCAGTGGCCATGGGACGTGTATTCGCAAAAACAGAGATCGGCGACCAGGAGGACATCCGGGACGGCTTTCTTAAGCGCTCGGAGGGCTTTCTGGACAATGCCGCCGGGCGCGTACGCCTCGCTTCCTGAAGCGTTTTTACGGGTGGGTATCCCGAACAGCAGGAGCGAAGCGATTCCCTGCCGCCGCAGGCGTTTTGCTTCCTGGGTGAGAACGTCAATCGACATCTGGTACTGGCCAGGCATGGAAGACACCGGGATTCGGACATTCTTGCCGGGTCTTACAAAAAGCGGGGCAATCAGTCGCCTGGCGGACAGGTCCGTTTCCTGGATTCGGGAGCGAATAAGCGGGTTCACCCGCAGGCGGCGCAAGCGAGTCGAAGGAAAAGGCATAGATGAATTCTACCGTAAAAACGGTTGTTTTTTACAGGGTGGTACTATAGACTCATAAGGTACGTCATGAAGAGAAGTCGACTTTTCGCAATCCTCCTCCTTTTAACCAGCATCGCCGGAATGGCGGGGCTGAGCATCTGGAATTTTCTGGAACTCCGTCGCGCCACCGTCAATGCCCATGAACTCTGGGCCCGCAATGTTTCCGACGCGGTGATCGCCCAGCGTCTGGAGGGCAGCCGATGGTTGAAGAATCTGCGGCATGTCGAAGTGCGGGAGCTCCAGCGGGAACTGTTTTCTCATCCGGAATTGGCCGGCGCTTACTGGTTTGACGTGAAGACTCACGAGTTTGAGCGGATGGTGCGCCCCGCTTACGCGAAAGACCTCAAAGCGCCCGAGCCGCGGATGATTCTCGCCCAGCTCAAAGCGGTTGAAACCCAGGCCACACAGCTGGGTCCTGTTCTGGTCCTCTCCGGGACTCTTTTGAGTACGGTGGCGGAACCCCTGGACCAGAATCATGTCCTGGTGGCGATTCTGGAGGCCCCTGAGATCGCCAGGATTCTCGGGCAGGAATGTCAGTGGGCGCGTGTTCACGCCTATGTTTACGATAACGAACATCATCGGATTTTTGCCTGGGGGGACCCGACTCCTCTGCAGATGTCTCTCGATTCGACTCTGGCCCGGGCGGAAAGCGGCGAAAAATCAGGAACAGTCTCTTTGAACCGGAAGCAGGCCTGGCAATGGGTCGCCACCTTCCATTCTTTTCGCCGTCTCGAATGGATTATCATCCTGGCCGAACCGGCCCCCTGGGTCTTCTTGCCGTTCATATTATTTCTCGCGAGCATGATCTGTATCACCTGGCTCGCCCATCTGCCCTGGAAGGCGGCGGAGACGGTGCGGCGGGCGCGCGAGACGGAAAATCTGCGGCAGTTCGCCATTCGGGTTGATAATTTTGTCCACGGGAAAGACCTGATTCTCAATGAACCCCCCTATCCCCTCAAAGAGCTGACGCCGATTGTCCAGTCCGTCCGGTGGCTCCTCCCTCAGTGGAAAAAGGCGGAAGCGTTCCCGAAAGAGCTGGGATTGGAACGCAAGCTTCTGTCGCTCCTGATTGAGTCCCTTCCGGAAGGGATTCTGTTCTTCAACGCTCAGGGGAGCCTGCAACTGGGCAACGAACTGGGAAAAGTATTTTTCTCGCTGCAACAGGAGACGGGGCGTGAATACAAAATGGTGAGCGGCATCCAGATTCCAAGGGGATTTCTCGAACCCTTTGTGGGCCCGGTTTTTTCGGGGCAGCAGAAGAACCTTGGCAAGGAAATCGAGGTCAGCTGGGCGGACGGCAAGCATCTGTACCGCGTCTGGGTTGAATGTGTCGATGTCGACGATAAGATTGAAGGTTTTATCGTGGTGGTGCGGGATATCACTTTCCGCAAGCAGTGGGAATATGTCCAGGAGCAGGTGCTTTCCGGGATCACGCATGATCTGCGCGGTCCCCTGTCCGCGATCATGGGTTACCTCGACCTTTTAAGGCGTCAGCTGAAGGAAGGTCCACCGAAGGCGATGGAATACGTCGGGTTGGCGCGCGAGGCTGGAGTTCGCCTCACGCAGATGGTCAGCGATATCCTGGATGTCGTGCGTTTCGAACAGGGCAAAATCGACCTTGACCTGCAGTCGATTTCCGTCGAAGAAATGTTTCGCCGGATCCAGAACATTTTCAGCGTGACCGCCAATCAGAAGAGCGTTACGTTGAAAGTGGATATGGCTCAGCTGGGGCTGACCGTGTCCGGAGATCCGAAGCTCCTGGAGCGCGTGGTGGACAATCTTGTCGGAAACGCGATCAAGTTCACGCCGAGCGGCGGGTCCATCTCCGTGACCGCCCAGCGCGGCAACGGCCGCGTGGTCTTTGAGGTTTCCGATACCGGGCGGGGAATTCCCAAGGAAGCGCAATCCCGCATCTTCGATAAATTCCAGCAGGTGAGGCCCGGCGACCGTTCCGCCGGATACGGCCTGGGGCTGGCGGTTGCCAAGTTCATCGTCGAGGCGCATAAGGGCGAGATCCGCGTGGAATCTGAGGTGGGAAAAGGGAGTGCCTTTACCTTCTGGATCCCGGACCGGGAGCTCAGCGCGGTAACGGCCGCATCTCGCGAAGCATAGCGCGGTGAACCCGCCCGTTCGTCGCCAGCGTCTGCTCGCCGTATATCGAAAATCTCTTTCCTGAAAAATCCGTAATCCTGCCGCCCGCTTCCTTCACGATCAGGCTTCCCGCCGCCACGTCCCAGGGCTTTAAACGCCATTCCCAATAGCCGTCGACGCGCCCGCAGGCGACCCAGCAGAGGTCGAGAGCTGCCGCGCCCGCGCGGCGGATGCCCTGAATATGCTGCATGAAGGTCTTCATATACAGGAGATAAAGGTCGATGCGCTCTCTTCGGTCGTAAGGAAACCCGGTCATCAAGAGGGAGTGAGTCAGCGAGCGGGTAGGAGAAACCGAAATCCGTTTTTGGCGCCCCGCATGAATCATCCAGGCTCCGCGCCCTTTCTCCGCCCAGAAAAGCTCATCTCGAAACGGATCGTAAATGCCGCTCAGGGCTATTCTTCCTTTATATTCCAGGCCGATCGACACGGCGGCCTGCGGGAAATGATGGGCGAAATTGGTGGTCCCGTCCAGGGGGTCCACGATCCATTTGTAATCCGAATGTTTCCCGGTCGGGACGGATTCTTCCGTAAGCAGGTCATGGGAGGGAAAGGATTTCAGAATGATCCTGCGGATCAGGCGGTCGGCGGCTTTGTCCGTCTGGGTCACCAGATCGATCGGACTGTTGTTTTTGAAGGAAACGGAAATTTTGCGTGCGAAGTTGCGCCGGATGAGCGCGCCAGCTTCGTGAAGGGCCTGGAACAATATTTTGCGATATCTCATATTCATTGTAGGGGCGGACCTTGTGTCCGCCCGCAATAAAGGATCCTGGCATTTCGGGCCGGCACAAGGCCGGCCCCTACGAGAAAAATGCAATTATCGCCTCCGCAAGGGATTCGGTCGTGTAATGTTTCGCAAGAATGGCCGGACGGACGCCATAGTGCCTGAGGGTGGCCGCCGTGATCGGCCCGATCGCGGCGGCTTTCAATCGGCTAAAAATCCGGCGCCTTTCGGCGGCCGTAAAGTGCCGCATAAATCCGTCGACGGTGGAAGACGAGGTGAACGTGGCCGCGTCGATCTCTCCGGCCAGCAGGCGTTTCTTGAGCCCCTGCGGAAGATGGCGGGATTTGAGCGTGCGGTAGACGGTGACGACTGTCACTTCGGCTCCCCGGGCTCGCAGGGTCTTCGGCAGAATTTCTCTCGCTTCCTGCGCTCGGGCGAGGAGCAGGCGCCGGCCTTTGACGGGCCCGACGGCATCGGCCAGCGCTTCCGCACGGAATTCATCGGGGAAAGCATCCACCTTCAGCCCGAGCGCCTCCAATCGCGAACTTGTTTTAGGACCGATCGCGCCGATCCGGATGCCTTTCAGGTCGCCGATCACGCCGTGGCGCGCCTTCAGGCGGTCAAAAAACATGGCCACGCCGTTCGCGCTCGTAAAAAGCAGCCAGTCATAGGTCTTCAGGTTGCGGATGGCTTGATCGACCGGTTCCCATCGACGGGGAGGGACAATCCGGATGGTTGGACAGGAGAGGACTTGGGCGCCGGCGTCGGACAGTCGCCTGGCGAATTCGGCGGATTGGCCTGCCGCGCGCGTGATCATGATGGTTTTTCCGTCGAGAGGGTTTCGGTCAAACCAGCGCAGAGTTTTCCTCAGGCTGACTACTTTTCCGACGATGATCAGGACTGGCGAGCTCAAGCCCGCTTCGCGGGTCAGGCTTGCGATCGTGGCCAGGGTTCCATCGACCACTCGCTGATGGGGTGTCGTTCCCCACTGAACGGCCGCGGCCGGCATCCGGGCGCTCCAGCCATGACGGCGAAGGCGATCCACGATTCCGGGCAGGCGGCCCGAGCCCATGAAAATCACCAGGGTGCTTTCTCGCGAAATACGCGACCACTCCACCGGCGCCGCGCGCTTGCCTCGGCCTTCGAACCCGGTCACCAAGGTGACCATGGAGTTGAATCGCCGGTGCGTCAGAGGGATGCCCGCATAAGCGGCTGCCCCCAGGGCGCTGGTGACGCCGGGCACAATTTCGAAGGGAATTTTGGCCTTCGCGAGGAAGCCGGCCTCTTCTCCTCCGCGCGCAAACAGAAAAGGGTCCCCGCCTTTGAGCCGCGCCACCACGCGTGTACGCGCGGCCAGGCGCGCGAGGATCGTGTTGATCTCTCCCTGTTCTTTGATGTGATGCCGGCCGCGTTTTCCGACAAATATTTTCTGCGCGCCGCGCCTGGCCCAATCCAGGAGCCGCGGGTTGATCAGCGCGTCATAGACGATCGCATCGGCTCTGGCGAGGATCTCCCGCCCCTTGAGGGTGAGCAGCCCGGGATCCCCTGGCCCGGCTCCGATAAGATAAACTTTACCCGGCATGATAGATCCGAGTTTATCAAAAATGGTTCGGACCATTTGCCCTTTCGCACTGGCCATTTGCCTTGTACCAGGCCGGACGCTGTGGGCGGTTAAAACCTGTTCGGAAGAGTCGCTGTACATGGTGGCCAAAGCCGCCGAATGCCTCGATCATCAGGATTCCGGCTGCGCCAAAATCAAGCTGGATGGTGTTCTCAAGCGCGATCCGGGCTGCGCCGAAGCGCTGTTTGTCAAAGGATGGGTCCTGCAGTATTACGACGGGAAGCCCGAAGCCGCGCAGGCGATCCAGCAGAAAGCCCTCCAGCTGAATCCCGAACTGTCCGATTTCTGGGAGCAGCGCGGCCATTTTATCGAGTCTCGGCTGACGAACCAGGAATTTTCCCATTTCGACATTCAGTTTTACGGGGCCGAGGACCGCGGAAAAGTCTGGGACGCGGTCAATTATCTGAACGGCATGTACGACGAACTCGGTTCCATCTTCGGAACGTTCCCGTCGAAGCGGATCCCGGTGATCATCTTCACGACCGAGGAATTCATGGACGCCTGGCGGGCACCCTTCATCGGCGGTTTCTTTGATAAGCGGGATGGAAAAATAAGAGTCCGGGTGGACGAGATGCCGGGAGGGGATGACGAGTTCCGCCACCGCGCGCGCCATGAATTTACGCATGCCTTCATGTTTCAGGTCTACCCGCACGACCTGCCGTCCTGGGTGTCGGAGGGGGTCGCGGAGTTCTATGCCCGATCAAACCCCGCCGGCGGTTTCTGGCAGGAGGAACGTCTCGAGCAGATCCGCAAAATAATCAAAGGGGCCGACTGGCTGACGCTCGATCAAATTCAGGAAGCCATCTCTAAAAAGAGGGTCTCGCCTTATATCATTCAGCAGGCCTATCTGGAATCCGAAGCGATGGTTATTTTCGTGTCGAAGGAGCGCGGAGATTCATGGATTCCGAACGTCATGAATTATCTGCGGGTGCATGGCGGCACTTTTGAGGCGGCCTTTGAGGCGGTCCTCCAGAAGACGGCGGCCTCCGAAATGGAACGCCTCCACCATTCCTGGGAGTGAATCCAGTCTCTGGTCCTGGTTCCAGTCGGTTACCGGATCACGGCGAGTTTGCCCTGCGATTTGTTGCCGGAAGTGTCCGTGACGGAGTACAGATAGATTCCTGAAGCGACCATCTCCCCCGAATCATTCTTCAAATCCCAGCTGGCTTTCCCGGAGGTCGGCGACAGGCTCCTCACCAGATATCCCGACATCGTGAAGATCTTCACGGTGCTGTCGGCCGTCAGCGAGCTGAAAAGAACCGGGGTTCCCGGGTGTTTGTCCGACCGCCAGGGGTTCGGATAGACGAGCATCGAACTTAAGTCCGTGAGCGCCTGGCTGGCGCTGGCTCCGGGATTGGTCGGGAGAGACGGCATCAGCCCTCCCATGAGAACGTTTTTCGCGGCGGTCACAGCGGCGGAGGCGTCACCCTGGCCGTAGCCGTTCATCCCGCCGGCGGGTTGTGCGGTGGCGAGCAAGAAGAGCCTTATCTCCTCCGGCGTCCAGGCCGGGCTCAAGGAGAACAGGAGGGCCGCGATGCCCGCGGTGATCGGCGCTGAAAAAGAGGTCCCGGAGCCGTAAGCGTAAGAATTTCCCGGAAGCGGCGCATAAATTGAAACCCCCGGACCGACCAGGTCAATCGGCGTTCCATAATTCGAGAACGAAGCCCTCTGACCGTTGCTGTCGGTGGCTCCGACCAGGATAAACGCGTGGGTGGCCGGGAAAGAGGTTGCGGATAGGTTTATGCTGCTGTTGCCCGCCGCGACGAGCGTGACCGCGCCTTTTCCCTGGGCGTATTGCGCCGCCGCGTTAATCGTATTCGGGCAACCCGTGATGTCATAGCTGAGATTGATGGCTTTCGCCCCATGATCGGCCGCCCAATCAATGCCGGACGCCATATCCGAGCACCAGGCGCTGCCGTCTGAATTATTGCTGACGCGAACGGGAAGGATTTTGACGTGCCAGGCCACCCCCGCGCCGCCGATGCCATTATTGCCGACGGCGCCAATGATGCCGGCCACGGCGGTCCCATGGTCGGCGACCGGGCTGATATTGGATGTTCCATCGACGGAGTTGTGCCCCGGCAGAAGGATGTTCGCGGCGAGGTCCGCGTGAGTGGTGTCGACGCCGGTATCGCAGACCGCGACGATCACGGAGCTGGCGCCGGTCGTGAGGTTCCACGCGGCCTGGGAATGGATGGCCGTATGGTACCACTGGGAAGGCAGCCCCGGATCATTCGGCGTGGCGGCGACCGGCATCAGGTAATCCGGTTCGGCGTAGGCCACCGCCCCCGTTTTCAGCAGATCGTCCGCGAGACCTTCCTCATCTCGTCCCGCCGGGGCGAAGGCCATGGACAGATGAGAAGCGGATGCCGGAGCCGCGTTGGCTCTGGCCGCGCCAAAAACACCTGAGAGCGCGGATTTCTGGACGGAGGTCGCCCCCGCCTTCAATTGATACAAAACAACGCCGGGCCGGCGGTTCCACGGTTTTCTCGCGGCTTGCGAGGGAGCCGATACCCCGAGTAAATAGATCAGCCCGATCGGAACAAAAAGCGCTTTCTTCATGTTAATGTGTGGACTCCGTCTGCTGAAGAAGCTGAACGAACTGCTGGTCATCCATCGCTGCCGTCCGCGGTTGTTCGGCGCGCGCGATGCGCGGTTCTCTGCGGGTCGGGACCTGGATCAGATTGCGCCGGCCTTCCGGCGCCGCGCCAAAGCGTATGAGAAGCGAAATATATTGGGCGCTTCCGAGTTCTCCGTAGGGGGTCCAGGCGTAGGCCAGTTCCTGGCCCCAGACCTGGAGGCCGAAGCCGGCCGTCAACCCCGCCAGGGCATTGAGGCCCTTCAAAGTGTCCGTCTTATACCCGGCCCGTAACGAAACGGATTCGACCGGCTGCCATTGACCGCCGATGTGAAAGCTTCCCATACCGGTCCTGGGATAGACGCCTTCCGTGGAGATGAGCCATTTCTGGTTCGGGCGGTACGCGGCTCCCGCGTGGACCGCCATCGGGAGGTTATCTCCTTCGCTCAGAAACGTGAGCTTGGAGCCCACGTTGGTCACCGTGGCGGCGAGGGAAAGCTTTTCATCCCATCGATAAAGAGAACCGGCATCGACGGCGTACGCACTGGCTGCCACGTCATCGATCGACGCATGAATCATCTTTCCGGAAAGCCCGAGAGACATTTTGTCGGTGACGGTCTGCCCATACGAGAGGGTGTAAGCGTCCCACCGGCTGGAAAAGCTGCCCAGGCCCGTCACGGGAGAACCGTTCAGGACATCCGTGCGCGGGATGTCCCCGGTTCCAACATCCTGGATGGAGACTCCGAGCCCGCGGTGAACCGAGGGGTCATGGCCGAGGGGCGTGACGAAGCCAAAATGGTCATACCGGATGGACTGGATATACGAGAGATGCTGAGCCGCCAGTTCCGTGCCTTTCAGAAATCCCAGGCCTCCCGGATTCGATGTGGGTGCGTACGCGTCCGTGGCCAGCGCCGCGTAAGCCGCTCCCATGGCCGCCGGCCCTGCTCCTACGGGAATGTCCAAAAAGGAGGCGCCTTCCGTTCCGGCGGAAGCATGGAGACGATAGGGAGCCAGCGCGAGACAGGCCATGAGGAAGAGCCGGCGCGGTGAGCGAGTGTATTGCATGGTCGCGCCATAGCTATCTCGCGCGCCAGGGAATGTAAAGTAACAATTCGGCTCTTAAAAACGTTCTAAAATTTAGGCTGTTTCTGCGCTTTTGTTACAACCGGCGGCGGGCTATGATGAAATTCCCCGAAAGGCCTTCAGTAGAATTTCGGCGATATGGAGCGCTTTTATCCCGGTCGATTGGGCGATTTGCTCGCGGCAGGAAAAACCATCTGCGAGAATGAAGGTGTCGGCGGGCGCCTGGCGGATGGCCGGCAATAGAGCGCGTTCTGCGATTTGTTGTGAAATGCCAAAATGATCCTTTCCAAAACCGAAAGATCCCGCCATTCCGCAGCAGCCGGACTCTGGGATCTGAACTTCCAGCCCGAGTAGATTCAGCAGTTTCATTTCAGATTCGAACCCAAAAACAGACTGATGATGGCAGTGGGGTTGGACGATGACTTTCTGCCCCCTCATCCGGCCTTCGGCCACCTTCTCCCTGAAGGGAGAAGGTTCACGTCGTGGGCCCTCTCCCTTCAGGGAGAGGGTAGGGTGAGGGAACTCCATCAGAAACTCACTAAGCAAGAAAGTCTGATTTTTCAGTTTTTGGGCCAAGGGATTTTCAGGGAAAAGATTCACCAGCTCGTCGCGAAAAACGGCGGCGCAGCTGGGTTCAAGGACGATGAACGGTAGTCCCGCCTCCAGATGCGGCCGCAAGAGCTTTAAGATGTCCTTTAGCTGACGTTTGGCCTGGGTCAGAAAACCGAAGTCATATAATGGCCGTCCGCAACAGAGCTTGGTGTCCGGGACCAGGACTTGAAATCCCAAGCGCTCCAAGACCTCAACGGCCGCCTGGCCAATCTCCGGCTGAAAATAGTTGGTGAACGTATCCGGCCAGAGTACAACCTGCATAACATCTGGGGTCAGGCCTGCTTTTGATGCAGCCGGCCATACCCTTGCATCAAAAGCAGGCCTGACCCCAGATGTTATGCGCTTGAGATTCAAGGTCTGGAAGGTTTCGGTGGCGAGAAGGGGGATGTTTCGCTTTTGGGAGACCCCGGCGAGGAGTTTGGTGACGTGGCTAAAACCGGGAGTCTGTGTGAAAAAGTTCGCCAGCCGCGCGACTTTCGACCCCAGCCTGGCCCAGTGCTCGATCAGGCCGAAGGCATAAGCTTGCCGCGGACGCAGGCGTCCTTCATAGTAATGCGACATAAACTCTGCTTTGTAGGTGGCCATGTCGACATTCGTCGGGCAGTCGTTCTTGCAGCCCTTGCAGGAAAGGCAGAGGTCGAGAGCTTCTTTCACCTCTTCGCTCTTCCATCCCCCGGTGATGATCTCGCCTTTGAGCATTTCGAACAGGAGATGAGCACGGCCGCGCGTGGAATGTTTTTCCTCCCGGGTGGCCCTGTAGCTCGGGCACATGACACCGCCTTCTTCATTGCGGCATTTTCCTACACCGACGCAACGCAGGACGGCGCGCACAAAACTCTTTTCCTGTTTGGGAAAATGGAAGTGCGTCTTGGTGTAGTCGTCATCCCGGCGGAAGCCGGGATCCAGTCGCTGTTCTGGGCCCCGGCTTTCGCCGGGGTGACGGCCGAGACGGCGGAGATTGTCCATGATCCCGTTTGGCTCGACGATTTTTCCAGGATTCATCCGCCCTTGCGGGTCCCAGGCGGTTTTGAACTCGCCAAACGCCTTCACGAGTTCGGGTCCGAACATTTTTGGGAGAAGTTCCGCGCGCGCCTGCCCGTCACCATGCTCGCCGGAGAGAGAGCCCCCATAGCGTACGACAAGATCCGCAGCATCATCGAGAAAGGCTCGCGTGGCCTGGCGGCCTTGCGCCGAGTTCAGATCAAAATCAATTCGGGTGTGAATGCATCCGTCTCCTAAGTGGCCGTAAAAGGCGCCGCGATAGCCGTACTTGTCGTAGAGCGCGCGCAGTTCGGGAAGGTACGTTCCCAGGCGGTCCGGAGGAACGGCGGAGTCTTCCCAGCCCTCATGCCGGTCGCGCTGGCCGGGAACAAAAGCGGTGGCGGCGAGAACATTTTCGCGAATCGCCCAGACGTCCTTGGCTTCCAGTGAACCATGGGCGAAGGGTCCGGACACGTAGGGGCGGGCCCCTGTGCCCGCCCGGAGATGAGGGATCAAATCATTGGCCTTCGCGTCGGATTCTCCCTGGGAGCCGCCGCCAAATTCAACCAGCAGCCAGCCTTCTCCGGAAGGCAGTCGTTTAATCTTTTCCGGGAATCCCTGGTAGCGTCCGATGTTGGTCACCAGATCAATGTCCATCCCTTCGAGTCCGATCGGTTTATGGACGAGAATTTCCGGAACGGCTTGCGCCGCCAGATAAATCGAGGGAAATCCAAGAACGAGAAGAGAGCGTGCGGCTGGATTCGGGATCAGCCGCAAGGTCGCTTCCAAAATGGTGACGCAAGTGCCTTCCGTGCCGACCAGCGCCCGCGCGACATTGAACCCATTTTCAGGAAGCAGTTCATCCAGGTTATAACCCGAAACCCGGCGGGGGATTTTGGGGAAACGCGCGCGGATGAGATCCGCGTATTTATCCCGGATGCCTTTGAGTCTGGTATAAATTTCTCCACGCCGGCCGCCCGCGTGGATGATCTGTTCCAGTTCCGCCTCAGTCGTTCGCCCGGCCTCCAGCTGAAGGCCATCATACGTCAGGACCTGCAGGGACTCCACGTTGTCGACCGTTTTGCCGCCCATGAGCGCGTGCACGCCGCAGGAATTATTCCCGATCATGCCTCCCAGGGTACAGCGGGAATGAGTGGCCGGATCCGGGCCGAAGGTCAGACCATAATTTTCGGCTTCATTCCGGAGATGATCAAGGATGACCCCGGGCTGGACGCGTGCCTTCCCGGCCGCGGGATCAATGTCCAGGATCCGATTGAGATATTTGGACATGTCCAGGACAACGGCTTCATTGCAGCATTGCCCGGCCAGGCTCGTCCCCGCCCCGCGCGACAGGATGGGGACGTCGTACTGGCGGCAAAGATCGATCGTCCGGATGACGTCTTCTTTGGAGTGAGGGGTCACAACACCGATGGGAACCTGTCGATAGTTGGAAGCATCGGTCGCGTACAGCGCTTTGGCCTGGTTGTCGAATCGAACCTCACCGTCCAGGGCTTCTCGCAGGTCTATCTCAAGCATGGGAACATTCTATGAGGTAGGACCCGTATCTGCCTAGGTCTTCTGGTCCCGGTTTTTGCCCGGTTGCTCCATTTCTTCTCTTCAGGAAACCCTCTAGAATTAAACATGTACTTGAACGATTTGCCCTGCGTTCTAAAACCCATGCGCCATACTTCTGCTCGCATCGTCGCGGCCCTATTGGTGCCGTGTCTCATCTTGGAGACAGCGAGCTGGACCTGGAGTCAGGACAGCTTTCCGCGGACACTTGTATCCACACTTTCAACCCGATTCCTGTTCGCAACGGAAGCGATTACGCCCCCTGTCGAGGAGGGGTTCGCTGCCCCCGGGAACGCACATGCTGCGGATCGACATGCCGAGCAAGCCGCTATGCGGGACGAAAGTCCGATGGAAAATCAACCGGCCGCTGAGGTCCTTTCGAAGCCCGAACCCATCGCCCCTGACGTTTGGCGACCCGTCATGTCGAATGGAATCAGGGATATGCATGAGCGGCTAAAGGTTCGTCTCGGGACTCACGTGCTGCGGGCATTTCGAACGGCGGATGACCGGATTACCCGGGGATTAAACGATTCTCCGGCGGATGCGGCGGTCCTCTGGCATTGGAGAAGAATGCATTTTCTGCTGATCGGAGAATTCTTTCAGAACCTGGCTGTTACACAAAAGGAGGGAGGCCCGGTCTTTCGTGAAGAGGAGAACGTCGATGACAAGTCTGGAGTCATGGTGTTTTATTTTCGATCTAGCCGCGGACCCGTTCGTGTGCGTTTGATTCTCCGTACCGTAGCCCCTATTCCGATGCTTTGGCTGGGGTTGGAACTTCTGGGCTCCAATCCCCATAAGTTCGAACAAGTCAAAATCGGATGTGACATGGGAAGCGAAGACCTGGGTTACGATCCCGAAACAGATTTCGACCATACCTGGCCCCACCTGCATATCGGATCCGGGCCCTCCAGCCTTACGGCTCGCGACCAAACCTTTGCTTCTCATTTCTTTGTTTCGCCTTTCCCTCTCCCTGATGAAGCGACCGGGATCATCAGTCGCGACGAAATTCTGGAATGGCTCCCGCGGGTCCAGGAGAGCCTCCGCCAGTCGTTGATCACACTCGAAGAATTCGTCGATGGCATGCACCCTTTCGCGGAACAGGCAATCATGGCGCGGCACGTAGAACCCGCAGAGTCCCCGCATCCGCCAGGATCCTCCCGTCCCGTTGTTTCGGCGCCGGAGCAAGAAACGACTGGTGCTCCAGCCGCGCGCGCGGCACGGTCCAGAAGGTATCTGCCTCCCAGGCCAAGAATTCAAAGGGAAAGAAGCGTTCGCCGCGTCAGTCATGTGCGCAGCGTCTCCGCCCGCTGGGGTGCCTTCTTGGAACGAGCGCGTTCTCTCGGCTTCCATCTGGTTCTTGCCGCCGCCGCTGTGATCCTCATCGGGCTAGTTCTCGGCAGCATTTGGAACATTTTCAGGGAAGCGCATCGCCCACCCGAAACGATTGTGACGAATGAAAGTTATAGCGATGGGCAGAAATCGTCGATTGCCAGCGAACCGCCTATGGTTTCGGAAACGGGATCGACATCGCCGGCGTCCGGAACCTTTGCGTTACTCTGGCCCGTCATCCATACCTGGTCCGGAGCACGCCCCGCCGATGCCAATCTGATGCATCAGGTGTCCTGGATGCAATGGGACTGGATGCATGGTCTGGATCAGCCGCTCATGAAACACGCTGAGCTCAGTGACCTGGCGACCGTCATGAAGCAAATTGATTTCGATGGAGGTCCGCTGAACAGAGGATTTATCGGCCAATTGACTCACTATGTACGCTTCCGTGGAGATATAAACGACGGAACGGGGCTGGCCCAGCCCGGGCTCATCGGCGATGTGAAGTATACCGGTACCGTCGAAAATCCGGATTTTTTTATCCGCCTTTCCGATAAAGCCAAGGAACTGCAAGCCGAAGCCAATCGCTTATTTGATCTCATTCAGCAGAAACTGAAAGGAAGCGAAGCTGAGAAAGCCCAAGCGAAAGCCGACGAAAAGATCGTTGACGACCTGAATGCGCGGGCGGCGGTTCTGCGTACGCTTTACCGGGAATTTCAGATCGAAGTCGCCGGCCGTTATGCGGCGATCGTGGGCCAGCCCGGAGGGAAGGTTGGACCCGCGATGGGCAGCCAGGTGAGGCTTTGCCTTCGCGCCAAATATGCCCCCCAAGCTCCTTTGGTGTTCTTCCAGCCGGGAGCCTATATGGACAAGTATCTGCAGTTTTTTATCGCTGACTTTATCGAATCCTGGTTCCAGGCAAAAAAAGAGGCCTACCTTTATCGTGTCGAACGCCATGTTACCGTCAAGCCATTGGAAACGGCGAAGAAAGATCTGAACCTGAGCCGGTATTTCAAGCCGTATTTCCACGAACGCCTGGCCTACGCTCGTCTCCAGAGCGCGAGCGATGACGAAATCAGAATCCAGATTCTGTTGAATGCCTTAATGCCTGAAACGATCGCCTATATCGAGAATGGTAGTCAGGGACCTGCTCCGCGGGAATTGAGCAGTGAAATTGGCGAGCACCTTCCCGTGAATCGTCGCGTTGCGGAATTTATTGTGATGGAATTAAAAGACGGTGTATTGAGAAAAGGTCGCGATGGGTATCTTGAGATCAATCCAGCACGCAAGCAGGAACTTCTGAACAAAATAAACAGACATGAACCTCCTCCAGAGGTCGGTCCTTACGTCCCACTCATGAAGAGTCCGGACAAAACACCGGATAAAGAAACGGGACAGAAAAACATCGTCCAGGGGATCGTGCTGCGCAGCGACTGGACTATGGGGTTCAGCCTGGGGATGATTTTTGGCGGGGGCTGGTATCAAATTCCCTGGTTGGGCGAACTGGGAATGGTGTTCATGTTCGCGGCTCTTGCGGTCATGGTTTTCAAGCCGCGCGGCGGCCGCGCGCCTGCGGCGCCTCCCCGCGGCGGCTCCAGCCGCCGGCGGTTCCTGTGGCAATCCTCCGGCATCGGGATGCTCGCGAGAAGGGCTTCGGCGGCCGCGTCCGCCTCGGAGAATTGGAATCGAGGCGCTGACTGGAATCGTCTTCAATCTTTCCTGGCCGGACCGTGGAAAAATTTTATCCTGGCCGTTGAGAAACGAAAGATCGTCGGGCATGACGGTGATCGCATCATCTATGACAAGGGCACTCGCGACGCGATGGAGAAATTGAAGAAAAGCGCGAGCCAAATATCCCCGGGTGTCGAACGCGTGGCGGCCGCCATGGTTGATGGGGTATCCAACTTCTTGGAAAAACCCGATGATCCAAACCCCCAGGTACTGGTCGAGTGGATGTTGTTCCGGGACTCGTATCTTGTTCCCATGGGGCATTACGGGCTTCTACAAGTGGCGCATAACGGGAAAAACTATGATTATTTTTCTCCTATCTACCGCATTGAGGCTCCCGATGGCCTGCGGCAGCAAGCGGTTCCCCTGAGCTCAGGGCCGCTTCCAATTTTTTATCTGCGGGTGGAAAAAGCATTTCGGAAGATTTCGAATCGGAAGATCGGTTTTTCCCACAGCGCTTTGGGTGAGAAACCTGTGGTCATCCTTCTGGATGAAGTCGATCAGGAATTCAAACTCATTCAAGGGGTCAAGAAATTGAACTCGTATTTTGGTAATCGATCGACTAAGGGCGATTGGGAAATGCCCATGCTGGCTCTTCACGTCGATGGATGGATTCGGCGCACATTTAAGGGTATGCAGACGCAAGCCCAGGAAAAGCAATTCAAGGAGTCTCTGATCGCCAGTCTCATCCAGAAGGAACAAGTTCGTAAGGAACTGGAGATGAAGGGAATTCGCTATGAGGGGAAAGACCATCTCGGAACCGGGCCAACATATTTCCGAGATATGGGGATTACGGAAGAAGCCGAATTCGCTATCGAGCGCATAATGGCCGGCTCTCTCGCGCAGATTATAGCCAGCTCGAATCCCGGCCTGGTCCTGGCGAATCTCGCGAGGGATCTCGTGCAGGAATGTCAGAAAGGCTCGACGGGGGTATTGCTGAGCGAGTATCTGGCGGCGCGATATATTCTGAACCGCCTGGCCGGACGCCCTCTTTCCGAGTGGTTGAATGGAGACAACGGTTCAAAGGTGGCCGTGCTCTTTGATAAATTAGCCAACACGCCTTCTGACGTTATTAAGGAGCGGGCGCGGCAACTGCTGAATGAAGGCTTCCCGGATCTGACTACGCTTTGGGAGCCCGCCCAAAAACGTCATTCCTCCCATCTTTTGGATCAAAATCGCACAGGACCGTTATGCCGCGCGGCATAATAATGATGAAGATATGAGAATTAATCGATATTTTTCATCTTTTGTGTCTGTTTTTGTGAGTATAAGCCTCATCAGCAGCTCAATTCCAGCTACTGTATGGGGGGAAACCAAGGCTTTTTCACCTTCCTGGGAGAATAATAAGTCGTTTAAGGAGACAGATCCCTTCAGCGAACAGGCGCTTACTTCGCGCTCCCTGTTATCCGGCGGGCGATTTGACAGGCAGGGCCTTGTCGGGTTGGACCGTCATGCTGGCCAGGCTGTTCGGCCGCAACGGCATCGGAAATTCTTCCCTGTCAATACGCTGCGGGCCGCCCGCCGATTTTTCTTGTCCTTTGGCTGGATGGACCCTCCGCGGTTTGTCACCCACGTCCTTTTTACGATGATTTATGAGTTGCCAAGGTCCCTGCGGCTGCGTCGGTTCTGGTTTCTGCACAAGCCTGAGACCTGGCCAAAGCGCCTCGCGCTCGCGGCGGGATTGTCGGCGATCGTGATCGCGATGCTCTACGCGGGGGACTCATCCCTGGGTTCAGGAGCGGACTGGAGCCATCCTGCCCTGGCGGCCGGCCGGCTGGCTCTGGATGTGCTCGCACGAATGTCCGCCGCCAATGTCCTGGCGCATGGCCTCTATAACAGCCTGGCCCTCGCCATGGGCTGGCCGCTCCTGATGGTGACTGAAGAGGAACAGCCGATCGACCCGGCCATCTGGTACGCGCGGACCGGGCAAGGATCAGGCCGGATCAGCGACCGTGCCCTGCTGCCCAGTGAAGTCGAATTAAGAGCGTCACTTCAGGAACAATTGGTCGCCTATCAGATCGATCCCCGTTGGGCGGAGATGAGCGCCGATACGTTTGTGCATCTCCGGGGGGATTCTCTGCGGCGACTATATGACGAGGGCTGGCTGGATGCGGAAGAAGCGGAGGCCCTCTCCCGCCTTGACCGTGAAACTCCCTCGTCAAAACTGGTCGATTCCCTGGGATACCACCTCGCTCTCATGGTTCAAGATCATGTTTCCCGGCTGCAAAAACCGCCGCCGGGCTACGATGAAGCCTTCCTGTCCACCCTGTTGTCCCGCCACCTCATGCCCTGGAGCGGCGTGGAAAAACTCCAGCGCATGTTCGGTATCGGGCTTCAGCAGAAGCTCCCGTTCATTCAAAAGGGCTTCGAAAGCGACAACGTGGAAGAGCGGCTTCGGGAATTAAGGCAGTCTGAGCCGGGGGAAGGGTCTGGGCGTCTGGATCCCGCCCTGGTTCGTCGGCAGCAGGAGCCCCTCCCTCCCGGACGCGCCATGGATCGGTTGGAAGAACTGGAGCGCCAGATACGCCTGCTGGATTTTTTGAGAGAGAAGAATGCCGAGACGTTGTCCTATCGAAGCCTCAGCCGCGCGACCAGTAAGAAATGTACCATCCGGCTCACCGATCCCAATATCCCTCCTATCCAGGCCGAGCAGATTGTCCGTCTGGATGGTTACGAATTTGTCGTGATGGGGTATGAACCCAGAGAAAAGATCCTTTCACTGCGGGTGGCTTCTCCGGACCTTCGCGATGTTTCCCAGATACGGGGATCCGGAAAGATCGCCATGGGCGAAAGCGATCTTCCGCTTGAAAAGGAGTATGAGAGGCTGAGGTCCCTGCGCGAAGCGATTGCGCCGGCTGGGAAAATGCTGTGCCAATCCGCCGAAAATCCCCTGATCAACCGCCTCCTGGGTCTCCCTGAAGCCAGACCTTCCGACGGGGAGCCGCCGGTTCAAACGCCGCCGCTGGTGTTTATCAATCCGAAAGTGGCCGCCGATGAATCCCAGCGGATGGCGGTGGAGATGTCCTTCGACAGCCCGAAAATCATGGCGATTGATGGTCCGGCGGCGACGGGCAAGACGGGGGTCGATGTGGAGATCGCCGAGCAATGGGCCCGGCGCGGCAAACGCGTCCTGTACATCGCCCACATGCATCACCCGGTCGATGAGGCGGCGTCCCGCATGACGCATGTCCCCATCCTTCGGCTCGGCAACCGGACGGATAAGTTTGAGAAAGAGATGGAAGAATTCTGGCCCGGGAACGCGGAGGAGCCGCGGACAGAAGTTCTCCGTCGATTTCAGGATAAACGCAGACAAGTCGCCGAGGAAACAGGCCAGCCGTCCGGATATGTCGTGATGGCCACCAACGTCGGCATCAAAACGGATTCCTTCGCGCAGGCGGTTCGTGCGGGGAAATTCCAGGAAGAAGATCTCCAGTTGACGGATTATGACCTGGTCATCATGGATGAGGACAGTGTCGAAACGTTCGCCGGGGCCCAAATCCCCCTGGAATACCTGGCCCCGGAAGGAAAGCTGGTGGTGATCGGCGATCTGCAGCAGACGGGTCCACGCGCCCTGGGCGGCGATGAGCGCCGCTTTGCCCAGGATTATCTCGAAAAAGAAATCAGGTTTTCCAGAAAAACGGTCCCGGCTATCAAAGAGGAATGGAGAATGATGGTGAACGGGTACGGCCGCAGCTTTCACGATTGGGTGGTCAATGAACTGAAAGCGCCGCGCATTACGCTGACGACCAACTATCGCCAGCTTCCCCTCCTGGGCCGGCTGACGTCGGAAACGGCCTATAAAAACGAGGTGCATGTTCGAGGGTATGAAGACTTCGGCCCTGATGCTCTGCGCGTTGTGGATCTGGCCAACCTTCAAGCCGCCCGGGAAGGGCAGTATTTTGATCGGGAATCGGGAAAGAAAACGACTCTGGGGGAGGAGGGAAGCGGTTCCTATATCAATCAGGCGGAAGCGATTCAGGTGGTCGCCCTGGTGCGCGAAAAAGCCGGCCTGGGTTATCCCCTGGACAAAATTACCGTTCTGACGCCCTTTACGGGACAGATGATCCTCCTCGGAGAGCGGATCGATGAGATGCTCAAACAGGAATTTCCCCAGATCGAGGATCGGCCCATCGTCACGACCATTGACCGCTACCAGGGCCGCGAAAATCGCATGGTGATTTTCTGCACGACCCGGAACAATGCCGATCACGATGTGGGTCTTTTAAAGGACGTCCGTCGCATTACTGTCGGGATTTCGCGCGCGGAGGAGGAGATGGTGGTCGTGCTCGACAGCCGCATGTTGAGCCCGGGAGCGGACCGGACCAATAAACCCGACCAGAATGCGGCCAGGGATTACCTGGAGCGCATTCTCAAGTTCTATCGGCGAGAGGTCCTGATTTTTTATCCCCCGCGAAAGATCGGTGCGCCGCGAAAACAGAACGGGGCCGGCCCGGGGAAAAATCTCAGGCGGCTTCCCTCGATCGAGCTTCCCGAGCCCGGAAATCTCGAGGAAGCCATTCGTTACCGGGGCGATGAGCTCCTGGCCCGATGGACCAATGAACTGCTCGCGCCGCTGCGGGAGGCCAGGTCGCTGGAGGATGCCACCCGCGTTCTTGATTCCTTCCTGACCCATAGTCCTTCCGGCAAGGAGTGGCCGCTGGCGGAGTGGTGGCGGCAGATTTTCTCCGCCAATGAGAACAGCCAGGGCGATGACAAAAGGGCCCTGGAAATTCTCGCACGGGCATGGGGTCGTCCGGAAGGTCTGGCCGCCAACCGAAAGGTCCGCGTGGCGGAATTTCTCGGGCGATACCGCTTCATGCTGAACCAGAGCGTTGATCTCCTCGATACCCTGATCGGCCGAACATGGACGCCGCCGGAGGTGGACCTCGCGGAAGGGGTTGAGGTTGAACGCTGCCAGCAGGTGCGGTCGCTGGTCGGGAGGATGCCGGCCGAAGCGCTTCGCGCCCGCGCCCGGGAGCGATACGTCGACATTGTGCGCGGCACGTTGTCCGGTAACGGAAATGACGTGGAAATCCTTGCGCTCATGGAGCCCTCGATTCAGGCCGGCCTCCAATCGCTGAGTGCCGCGCCGCGGGACTTGGAGGCGCAGATCCTGAGCAAGGACGAAGTCCGGACGATTTTGAATCAGCTGGAGGAGGCTTACAGGTCTTCCGTCAAGAAAGCTTTTGAAAATGGACGCCCGGACTGGGACGGCCTCCAGACCAGATACGACGAAGGTTCTGCCGTGCTCCAGAAAGTCCTGAGAGCGGAGAGCCTGTCCTGGTGCAGGCGTCAGATCAGCGAAGCCGGAACCATCCCGGGATTTCGCGAAGCGAGAAACAGGGTTCAAGCGTTGATGGAGCGCGTGAGCGCCCACCCTTCGCTGCCTCTGCTGGATGAAGCGGTGATTCGCAGTATCCTGGCCGACGCGCCTCAGAAGCTTCGCCAGCTCGGCGCCGAAGCGAGGGCCAGGCGAAGCGCTGCTCTCGCCGAAAGCGAGGCAGGGGAAATGGAGCCTTCCGCGAGATCCTCCGCCGGGGGTAATTCTGCGGCGACTCCGATGTCCTTTTTCGTATGGCAGCTTGACGCCTTGAGGGGCCTGTTGAAGGATCTTCACTTCGAGCTGCCCGAGGGCGTTACCGTAGAGCAAGTGGCCGAGCTGTTGTTGAGCACAGATCGCCGGGAGTCTCGAGCGGTTGCTCTTTCCGGCCTGGCCATCCCCGATGAAAAGGTTCAGCGGCTGCTGAAAAATGCCCGCGTCATGCGAAATCCCACCTGGGCGGATGATTTTCACTCGACCATGAGAGACGTGTTTCTGCCGGTCAAGCCGAATAGCCCCGAAGAGCAGGCCTATCGCGACAGCGCCGAGGAAGTCCAGGAGATCTTGCCGAAAGGGGATGCCTCGCTGCCGGCCGTGGCTTTCGCCATGGATGCTGACGATTTAAATTCGCTGCCGGACGATTTCTTCAAAAGATACCCGAAAGTCGTGCTGGTCACCTGTGACAGGCAATCCCTCCAGGAACGGCTGGACCGGCGCTATCAAGGGCCTCTCAGGGACAAGATCCAGCTCGTCGAAGGCGGGTTCGATATCCTTCTTGATAAGGAGACGGCCCGGGGGATGATGGAAATCGCCGATAAGGCGTCTTCGCTGGAGGATGCCGAAAGACAGTTGAGCGCGTTATGGCAGGGAACGTTGTCGACGCCCCATCTTCCTCCCGGCATTGATGAGAAGATTCCCGATCTGGTCGGGCACGCGGTGTCGTATGAAGTGCTTCCCATGGCGATGGTGATCTGCCAGTTTGTTTTTGAACGCCGGCTGCTCCGGCGTCTCATCCAGCTTCAGTTGGAGCCCGACCAGTCCTTACCGGCGACCATGAAGGAGCTCCGCATTGCGACGATCCGCGACATCCCCGATCCGCGCCAGCTGGTCGACCCGGACGTGTCGCCCGACGCCACGGCCTTCCTCTTGAGCCAGCTTCCCTTCCTGGCCAAGCGCTACGAAGAACACTTGAGGATGCTGAGCCACCATACGGGGGACGATGGGATCATCTCAACGTTCTTCTACATGGGGCAAAAGGTCCTGATGGAGGGGATTCCCGACAGGAATGATGATGAGGCCTGGGATAAAGCGCCCTATGCCTTGAACCATGCCATATCCGTGTGGGGGCGTTCTCTACAGAAGCTGCACGAGTCCACGCTGGAGACATACAGTTTTTATTGTTGCCGAAATCTCTATTTATTCATCGATGCATTGGTGAAAGCGGGTGATCCTGTCCGGATTATGTGGACGCTCATCATGCACTTCAGTCCGAAACCTCGCGGTTCTTTGCCGATCCTCGATCGAGTTCGTGAAAAATACAGCCCTTCGGTCCCCGGTTCGTTGGTCTCCGTGGGAACCAGTCCGATGAAAGGGCCCGGGTTATTGGGGGCGCTGCCCGTCGCCACGGGAGAGATGAATCCGGAGTCCTCGGCGCGTGTGCGCGAGCGGGCTCGAGAGGCCACGGCGGAGTTTCTGAGCGATTTCAGGGAGACGGTGCATGCCTCCTTGTCTCACGTCACGTCTCCTGATCCGGAAGACGATGGGAAAACGCGTCCTTCTCTCGGGATATTTAAACAGGATGTGGAACAGCTCGAGGGCGGGCCGGTGGTGGTCGAAATTCTCAGCCACGTGGATCTGTCCATGGTCCCGACAGCGTGGCTGGAGCGGCTTGATCTCGTGTTCATGACGCCGGATGCTCCGGGGCTGGCCCAGGCGCTGGCGTCCCGCGGGTCATCTGTCGCGGCCCGCCTTCACAGCGGAGGAATCCGGATACAGGAAGCGGATCTTCTGGGAATTTCTCCAGCCCTGTATGGCTTGATGAGAAGACTCATCGATGAGGCGAAGGATCCGGAGGAGGCGGAGCTGAACATCGCGCGCAGTTTGAATTTCATGTTGGATAAAAAGTTTCCCCTGTTCAAGTACGAGTATCCGGATGTCCTCGGCGTCCGAAAGGCTCATGCACTGATCGTTCTGAATCTGTATCCCCAGGGGGCGGCGGTGTGGGGGTTGACCCTGGAGCGTTTAATCGCCAGGCGGTTCGGATTGCCGGAGCCGCAGGAGGTGTCTGACTGCCCTTCGTTCCGCATGGTCGAGGGGGAAAAAGGGGAGCCCGAAATCAGTTACTTCATGTATTTCATCAAGGAACTGATGACGGAGTCATTGTCCGGTCAGGCCTCTGAGCGTTGGCGCGCGCTTCTCGAGCCGGACGGTACTCTCTATTACAAGAGTCGTATGGGACGATACCATTTCAGCGGAGACGTTCCGGACACGTTGGAAAAATTATCGGAGGAATGGCACCGCAGCCGTTTTGACTTTACAGATCCGATTCAATGGTTTGGTTCCGTCCGGGCGCCCTGGCTGAACTTCAGTAAGTTCGCAGAGAGTCAAGGCCTGTTCGCGAAACGCTACAGTTGGATCAGTAAATCGTCAGCGCCGGGGACCTTGGTCGTCGAGGAATTGTCGGTTGCCCAACCCAACCTGCGCCGAGGGGGCCCGGTGGATCGCGAGAAAGATCCTCAGGCCTTGCGTCGGGCGGGGTAATTCAGGAAAGTCTTTTCAGAATGCCGAGGGTCAGCAGCCACTCGAGTTCGGCGCATTGCCCGTAGGACAGGGAGTCCGTGCTCAGTTTCGCCAGGCCGCCTTTGTCGAGCTCCGGCCCGGCTTCTTTTGTCCCCGCCGTCAGGATTCCGATCATCTGGCCCAGGTAGGGCTCATGGCCGACGAGCATCACGGATTCCCAGGTGTGCAGGTTTTGCGAGAGATACCGGATCAGTGCTTTGGGATCTCCATCCGCGGCCAGTGATTTAATGATCCGCAGTTTTTTCTTCAGCTTGAGTTCCCTGGCGGTGATCACGGCCGTATCATAAGCCCGGCGGTAGGGGCTCGTCAGGACCCAGTCGATCTTCAGGTCCAGATGCCGCAGGCCTTTGGCGGCCTTTTTCGTTTTGCGGAGGCCTTCTTTGGTCAGAGGTCGGTCCGAATCGGGGCCTCTCCATTTCCCTTTGTCCATCGCGATCCCATGGCGAAGAATGTAGAGGTTCATGGCCGTCCTTCGGACACGGGCCGCGGTTTCTGGGGCTTGAGCTCTTTCGGCATGGCTTTCAAGAAACTTTGCTCGGCCGCCTGTGCGCGCTCGCAGAGCGCTTCCTGCGCGCGGAGCTTTTTGCTTTTCCCGGCGTCGATCCGCTGCCAGGTGCCGTCGGGCTGGAGGTTCCAGGCTTTTACGTTGTCCCGGAAATACAAATCAAGGACGTCCGCCAGTTCCTGCTTGTGCGCGATTCCTTCGACAGGGAAGAGGAGCTCGAGGCGGCGGTCGAGATTCCTCGGCATCCAGTCCGCGCTGGAGAGGTACACCTCTTCTTCGCCGCCGTTGCTGAAAGCGAAGACACGGCTGTGTTCCAGGAACTGATCGACGATGCTGACCACGCGGATATTTTCTGAAAGCCGGGGGACTCCGGGCCGCAGGCGGCAGATGCCGCGCACATTCAGCTCAATTTTCACTCCCGCATTGGACGCCTGGTAAAGCGCTTCGATGAGATCGGGGTCGGCCAGCGAATTCATTTTGGCGCGGATATGGCCGGGATGCTCGGGGGTGGCGCGCAGGGCTTCCCTCCGGATCATGCGCAGGAGCCGTTTGCGCAGGCCGTAAGGCGCCACATCGATTTTCGCCCAGGTGAGCGGCTGCGAGTATCCCGTGATCATGTTGAAGAAGGCTGAAACGTCGTTGGCGATGTCTTCGTCCGTCGTGAAATAGCCGATATCCGAATAAATCTTTGCGGTTTTGGAATTGTAATTGCCCGTCGCCATGTGGATGTACCGCTTGATGCCTTCCGGCTCGCGGCGGACGACGAGACAAACCTTCGCATGGGTCTTCAGGCCGGCCACGCCATACAGGACGCTCGCTCCGGCATTCACGAGGCGCCGGGCTCCTTCGATATTGTTTTCCTCATCGAACCGCGCCTTCAGCTCGATGAGCGCTGTCACGCGTTTGCCGTTCTGTGCGGCGATTTCCAGCGCACGGATGACGGGGGAATCCTGGTCGGTTCGGTACAAGGTCTGCTTGATGGCCAGGACATCGGGATCTTCGGCGGCGCTTTCCAGGAACCGCACGACCGCGTCAAAGGACTGGTAGGGATGCGCGACCAGGACGCTTTTATCTTTCAGCAGCTTCCAGACGTCGTCCGCGCGTTCGAAGTCCGGGATCGCGCGCGGCTCCCAGACCGGCCGTTTGAGCGATTCAAACCCCGGCTGGAAGGCCAGCTGAGAAATGGTTTTGAGATCCATCCAGGAAGGATTGACGACCACGTCCTCGGCGGCAATCGCCAGCTCTTTCTTTAAAAAGTCCGCCCAGGGATCGTTGGCCGACACTTCCATGCGGACGATGTCTCCTTCCCGGCGCTCCCGGAGCGCCTCGGTCATGACGCGCATGAAGTCTTCATCCTTTTCCTCGTCGAAGGTCAGTTCGGCTCCCCGCGTCAGGCGCATGACGCCTTTTTCGATGATCTCATAGCCGGGGAACAGTTCGGAAGCGAAAGAGGCGATCAGGTCTTCGATGAGGACAAAGGGGAACCATTTTTCAGTCGGAAGAAAGATCATGCGCGCAAAGAGCTTGGCCGGGATCTCCACCACGGCATATTTCGTCGGGCCCTTTCCGTTGGGGTCCTTGAGCCCGGCGACAAAATAGAGCCGGAGATTCGCGAGGCCCGGGAGCGCCCGGTTTTCCGATAGCGCGATGGGGGTGAGAACGGGCAGTATTTCCTTGCGGAAAAACTGGCTCAGGAATTCCAGCTGGACAGGATTGCAGGATTCGGGCTGCAGGCGCACAAACCCCGCCGCGGCCAGCTCCGGGACCATTGTTTTCAGAAAGTAGTCGTTCCGCTTTTCCAGCAGCTCGCGCGCTTTCTGCCGGACGACGGAACAGTCCGCGTCCGCGATTTTCAGGCTGGCCACGCGGACCATGAAAAACTCATCCATGTTGTTGCTGACGATGCCGACGAACTTCAGCCGTTCGAACAGGGGGCTGGTGGAATCCATGCCCTCGGCCAGCACCCGCGCGTTGAACTCCAGCGCCGATAATTCCCGATCAATGAATTTATCCATACACCCTCACCCCCGACCCCTCTCCCTTAAGTATGGAGAGGGGTGCACCTCAACCATAGCCCTCTCCCTACTCAAGGGAGAGGGCAGGTCGCCTGCAACCTGGCGACCGGGTGAGGGTGGAAAGTTATACATTACGCCCGCGCCGCCACCGGCGCGCCCTGCTTGATCTGGATCACCAGGCCCAGCACGTCGGTGAGCATGTCGTTTTTGCGGATCAGCGATTGCCTTTCAAGGGAAATGTCGCCCACCGTCTCGGGGACCCAGAGGGTGATTTCGTCTCCGTTTCGCTCGATCGTGAAGTCCCGGCATTTCTGCTGGTGGCTGGCGTCCAGGGATTCGGCCACGCGCAGGAGGGCCGAAAGCTTTGAGACCACCGCGCGCTCGGGCTTCGGCAGCGAGATATACGGGATGTGCGTCGGCTTGGGCGCCGAGCGCCGGTGATAGCGGACGATATTGGCGACGATGTCTTTGTCGATTTTCCGCAGGCCGAAGATGTCCGCCGCGCTGATCAGGTAGAAGCCGTGCTTGTGGTGGCTGGAGGGCGAAATGAACGCGCCGATGTCATGAAGAATAGCGGCGATGTCGAGGAGGAGGCGCTCTCGCGGCCCCAGGCCATGGTCTTCCGCCAGGGCATCAAAGAGTTTGAGCGCCATGTGGGAGACGGCGGAGGCGTGCATGTCGTCGGCCTTGTATTTCTTGGCCAGGTTGCGCGCGGAATGGATCACCTGGCGGGAAAGGTCCGTGCGCTTGTATCCGGAGACGAGTTGGGCCAGCTCGGACAGGAGACCGTCCCGGATGCTCACCATGGGAATCAGGATTGCGTCCGTTTTTGTCTCGGCGAGAAAATTCGCGTAGATCAAAAGCGATGCGTACAGGGATTCCGCGTCGGAATAAGGGAGGCCGTATTTGTCCGAGAGTTCTTCGGCCGGCATTTTCGCGAGCAGTTTGAGGGAATCGGTGAAATCTTTCACCGAAAGAGTCGACAGCGTGTCGTCCGCTTTTTCCTGGAGGTGGCGGCAGATAAAACGCATGGTCGCCCCCATGGCGATGAAGGCGTTCACCTCGGCCAGGTCGTATTCGCGGCTGAACTCCTCCGCGAAAGCGTGGATGCGGCGCTTGAGGAGGCGCTGCAGCGCCGGCGGGTCCATCTTCCCGGCCACCGCCTGATCCGGCAGCCGCAGCGGGCCGATCAGGAGCGTGCGCGTCAGGGCCACTTGCCCTCGGGTCGTCAGGATGATTTCAGTCGCGCCGGTGCCGACTTCGATGATTAAACAGTTTTTCTTGTCGAAGTCGAAGCGTCCGGCCAGGGCGGTTTCCACGGCGATCAGCTCCAGCCGGTTTTCTTCCGCCCCTTCAATGACCTCGACGTCGATGCCGGTGCGGACGAAGACCTGGTCAATGAAATTGTCCTTGTTGGACGCTTCCCGTACCGCGCTGGTGGCGATGGCCTGAACGCGCTTGACGCCGTAGCTTTCCATCACCGCTTCAAAATTATCGAGGATCTCAATGCCCTGGCGGATCGAGGCGTGGCTCAGGCGCCCCGTCGTGAAAACGTCCTTGCCGAAGGAGACCGGTTTTTGAAGGTTTTCCAGCGTGCGGATGGCGAACTTCGGCCCGACCTCCGCGATCACCATGCGGATCGCGCTCGATCCCACTTCGATCACCGCGATCGGCTCAGTCATAAAACACATCCCGGGCGCGTTTGGCGGCGCCCATGACAATGGAATGATCTCCGAGTTTTGCCACGGTGACTTTCACATGCCTGGAGGACGTGGGCAGCGCATAGCGGCGCATGGTCTTTTCCGCCTGGCCGGCGATGAGGGAAGGCATGGCCTCGACGACCCCGCCGCCCAGGACAATCATGTCCGGGTTCAGGATATTGACGAGATTGGCCATCACCAGGCCGACCTTCTTGGCTTTGGAGCGCAGCAGATCCTCGATGGCGTCATCGCCGGCCCGGATCGCCCGCGCCAGCGACCCGCTCTTGATCTCGCGGATATCGGTGCCGGATTCTTTCGCCAGATGCGGGGCGCTCCGCCGTGCCGCCAGAATCGAGGCTTCCGCGGCGATCGCAAGACGTCCGGCAAAAGCTTCCAGACAGCCGCGCTGACCGCAGCCGCAGGCCGGTCCCCCCGGATCCAGCTGAATATGCCCGACTTCTCCGGCAGAGCCGCTGGACCCCCTGTAAGGCTGCCCGTTAAAAATCAGGGCTCCCCCGATGCCGGTTCCCAGAAAAATCCCGATGACGTTCTTGTAGCCGCGAGCGGCACCGAACTTGAACTCGCCGTAGAGCCCGGTCTGCACATCGTTTCCGAGAATAACGGGGAGCTGGGTCGCCTTTGAAATCCGCTTGGCGAGGGGATAGTTTTTCAGAAACGGGATATTCGGCGATCCGGCGATGACGCCTTTGTCCGGATCAATAAATCCCGGGCAGCCGATGCCGATGCCGATGACATCCCGCGGCTGCACCCTGGCTTCGCGCAGCACGAAATGAATGGAGTTCACCACGCTTCTGATGAAAAAGCGTTCACCCTTGTCGGGCTTCGTCTTGGTTTTGATTTCGGAGCGGATTTCGAAATCCTTGTTCAAGAGGCAGGTCAGGATTTTGGTCCCGCCGATATCGATACCGATCGAATGCTTCTTTTTGTTATTGCCCATGGATAGCCCGGTTAGAATACCCATTATATATAATCGCCATCGATGGCCTTGTGGCGGAATTGGTAGACGCACAGGACTTAAAATCCTGGGCTTGGCAACGAGCGTGTCGGTTCGAGTCCGACCAGGGCCATTCCTTCCTATAAACTATGCGGGATCTTCGTCCGGGGTTGAAGCGTTTCTGGCCGCTGGTAGTTGGCGGCGGACTTTTTTTCATCCAGGGTTTCGGCGCCGCGCGCCATGACTCTCCGACCTACGACGAACCGCTGCATCTCACCTCCGGATATGTCTATTTAAAAACGGGCCTCTACTGGATTGACGCCTCGGCGCCGCCTCTGGCCCGAATTGTCACGGCTCTCCCGCTGCTCTTGCTCCCTTTAGAATTCTCCAGGGATGACCCGGCCTGGATGAACGGAAGACGGTTCGCTTTTTGCGCCCATTTTTTATCCCACAACACCGTCAGCCAGGACACACTGTTTCTCCTTGCGCGAACGATGGTGCTTCTCCTGGGACTTCTCCTGAGCTGGATGATCTGGGCCTGGGCCGAAGAAGCCTGGGGAGAAACCGCCGCGGCCATGTCTCTCCTTTATTTCGCCGCGTGCCCTCCGCTGCTGGCTCATGGGCATCTGGTGACGACCGATTTTGCCTATACCACCGCCTTCGTCGGCGTTCTGTGGGGATTCTGGCGATTTCTCCGGCGGCCCGAAGAGCGAGCCTCCGCTCTGTTAGCCGGCATCGCTCTTGGGGCGGCCTTGAATATCAAGTATTCGGCCATCTCCATTTTCGGCATCTTGGGCTGTCTTTTCCTGATGGAGCGCCCGTGGAAAACAGGATCAAGGACGGTCCTGCTTCAAGGACTGAAGACCATCGCCTGGACGACCCTCCTTCTCTGCCTGCCCTTTTACGGGTTCAAGTGGCGCGCCGCTCTGGCCGGGATCAGCGGCGTGGGTTATTATTCCGTCCACGGTTGGGCCGGTTACCTGCTGGGTCATTTCAGCGAAAAAGGCTGGCCCTGGTATTTTGTCCTGGTTCTGCTCTTGAAAACTCCGCTGGTTCTCCTTGTGATGGCATGGGGCAGTCTGTGGCTTGTTCGAGGGGTCTCGGAACGACGATTTCTTTCCGTCTGGATTTTGAGCCCGGCGTGGATGATCCTCGCCATCACGTCGCTCAGCCGGATTCAGGTCGGCGTGCGTCATCTCCTGCCGATCTATCCGCTTCTCTGCATGGCCGCAGGCGCGGCGACGGCGGCGCTCTGGCAGAAGCACGCGATCGGCCGATCCTGCGCGATCGCCGCGATCCTCGGGAGTCTCTTCGTCAGCGTGGCTGCCTATCCCTATTACATCGCCTACTTCGGGGAACTGGCGGGCGGGTCTTCCAACGGGTATAAGATCCTGGCGGATTCGAACTGCGATTGGGGGCAGGAATTAAAGGCGCTTTCCGTTTATCTCAAGAAAACAACCCCCGGACCCATCTATCTCTCCTATTTCGGCAATATCGATCCGGCGGATTATGGAATAGCGTATGAAGCGCTGCACCCCGCGGTGGACGCTCCGATGACGCGCGATCGAATGGTCGAAGCCGGTCAGCCGGGGACCGTGCTTCTGGCCGTTTCCGCGACAAACCGGCAGGGGCTCTATTACAAGCGTCACGACACCTTTCAATGGCTGGATTCTCTCCGGCCGGTTTCCGTGCTGGGGCATACGCTCTTTGTCTACGACATTACACGCGATGCCCGGGCGCACCGTGAAATGTCCCGCCTCTATGCAGAAGCCGGACTGACAGATCGCGTCAACAATGAGCTGGACTGGGTGAAGAGGCTGGAGGCGGGGTCTTAGAACTTGTAGGCGATGGCGGCGATGACGCGAACGCGGGAGTTGTAGACGTTGACGATCGGCTGGAATTCGGCGGGTGACACGGTTGCGAAGATCGCGGCTCCCCTCGCGCCCCGCATCCAGCGGATCACGCGCGAAGGGGTGATGGTTTGATCCTCGCTGGCTTCCCAGCGCAGGTTCTGTTCATAGGTCCTGTCGCGCCGGACGATCGGATTATCCTGCCCGTTCGACGCGGCCCACGCCACTCCGGACATGAAGCCCAGGGCGACGGTGCTCATGATCACTTTCTGCGTTCGCGTTAACATTTGTTATCTCTCTCTGGTCTATACCCCCGCGGCCGGAGGAAGTCAAGACACATGCTGACGCGATGGCTGTCGTCGATAAACGGCCCTATATCAAGGGGTGTTTAAGGGCACATTTCTTTCCGCTTTCGAGGTTGCGCGATGGGGGTGGGGCATGCCACTCTGGTCTCGGCGGCCTTTTCCGGCGTTCCCTCTGTGCTATAGTAGTGATAAGAACCCCCTCATGAGAAAATCGACCAAGAGCCAGTTGGAAGAAAATCCCGCCCTCGCCCAGGAGTTTCCCGAACGCTTGACGGAGCTGGAAGCGGAACTGCGCCTGCACTCCGCGCGTAAAGTCGCAGAGCGGCCGCTCAAAGCCATCGATGATCTGAAGGAAACCGTCCTCGCGGGGGTGAAGGCCCTGCAATTCTCGCTTGGCAAGAAGGTGTATGCGGCGGGGCATGATGACGTGACCTATTCCGGATCCAACCATGCGCGAGGGGTCCGGCACATTCATTTTTATGCGGCTGGAAAAATGCTCCTGGATATCGAAGGCGATTTTGAGGACCAGCAGTTCGGCTCGAACTTCCGGTTTCAGAACATGGATCTCTATGTCCCGGGCGACTGGGAAGCGGATTTTCTGAAGCTCACCGATGACCTGCGCCATCACACCGAAAAACGAAAACTCGCGTTCAAAAAGAAGCGCGACGCCCTGCAGGCCCGTCTGCGCCGCAGCCACTAGCCCCGCCCCGATGGGTGAAGGGGGCTGCCCCAAAAAGCCCGGACCCCGTGTTACTGTAGTTTCTGCAGGTTGGCGAGTTTCTCGTTGTATTGATCGGTGAGTTTCTTGACTTTGTCGCGCTGGGCCCGGTGCTCGGCATCGAGCTTCGTGTAGTCGGCCAGGGCCTGCCTCTTATCCGGGACCTTCCCTAAATTGATCGACTGGTGCAGGACTTCCAGTTGCTGCGTCATCTCCACGGACTTGGCCCGCTCGGCATCCAGAGCCGTCCGGTCCTTGTCCAATTGCTGTTCCAGCGCGGAGATGGCTGTCTCGTGTCCTTGTTGCGGGGATTTGCCGGAGAAAATCCACCACGCGGCCATGCCCAGTGTGACGAGAACGATGAATATCACCAGCCAGGGGGATCCTGATGCTTCTGGCTCCGGCGGCAAATCGAAACTGGGATGCGGGTCAGCCATGATGAGCCTCCTGTACGATCGGATGATGAACCTGAGAAATCATACTACTCCAAATCACGGATGAATAGTGACGGGGCTGATCCGAGGCTAAGTCGTGCCGGCCAGAAGGCGCGCGATGTCTGATCGCAGCGCCGGAATGTTCGTCCCGTCGGAGGCGCTGATCCATGCCAGATCCGCTTCGGGGACCTGCAGCGTTCGCGCGATGTTTTTCTTCTGGGATGGGGCCAGGGACGATTTGACCTGGTCGACCTTGTTTGCCAGCACGCGAAACGGCAGGGACTGGGACCGGAGGTATCGCGCCATCTGCAGGTCCAGGGCGGTGGGGCCGACTTTCGCGTCGACGATTAAAAAGACGCAGCGCAGGGCGGACCGTCCCGTCAGATAGCCTTCGATCATGTCTTTCCAGCCCTCCCGCGATGCGGACGGTCCCACCGCGAACCCATATCCGGGAAGATCGACCAGCCACCCCTGGCGCCCCACCGTGTACACATTGATTGTGCGCGTGCGTCCCGGAGTTTTGGAAGTGCGCGCCAGATGGGTCTGGTGGCAAACGGCGTTAATGACCGAACTTTTACCCACGTTCGACCGGCCGACGAAAGCCACCTCGGCCGGCGCCGGCGGCAGTTCGCGCGCGTCCGTCACCGTGCAGACATACGTGCAATTTTGAAAGTCCTGGATCATAGCGGCATTATACGGTGCTGGGCATCCTAAATGCCGCCGATTTATTCACATATACTATGGTCATGAATCCGCCGCTCAAGGAACGGATGGCCGAGGTGCGCCGGAGGTTGAAGGACGCAGATCCGACGATCGGTTTTCTGGCGCCGCCGGCGCCGAGACAGTCCTTCCCGGCGGAGGTTCCCGTCTCCTATCAGGAATTCCTGCGCGAGGCCGACGGGGCGGCCTGCGGCGTGGTGATGCTTTATGAAAGCAAGGGTCTCCTGCAGCAACAGGCTTCGGTCAAGGATATTCCTGGGGGACGCCAGCGCTGGTTCTGCGCGGGGTCCGTGGAAGATTATCCGATCGTGATCGACCGCCGGACCGGAGCCGTTCATCTCGTCCCCCTGGAGGGTCATTTCGATTTCGACAATTCTTTGGGCGATCTGGACTATTTCCTGCTCACGTCCGTCTTTGGCCCCGACTACGCCGATTTCGTCCTCGATCCCGAAGCCGATCCCTGGTATCAGCTGGTTCGGCAGTAGGATAGGCCTCCGTTCATGCGTTGATAGGATAACAAACATAAACTCAAAGAGTTGTATTCGACGGCGATCTGCGCTAAGCTTTCACGGTAACGAGTGTCTGTCACGATGGCAGGAGGAAGCAATGAGTGATGAAAAGCAAGTATTCACCGCCAGCCGGTGGACGTCGGGCAATCGGGTTTTCCCGGTACGCATTGAGGTCAATCAAGACCGGGTGACGCGGATTAAGCCGAAATTCTTCGGCGCCAACGAAGAGAGCATCGCGATCCCGAAAGTGGCTTCGGTCAATATCCAGACGGGGTTGCTCTGGTCCGACATCCGGATTGATTCGGCGGGGGGAACCAACCCGATCGTCAGCCACGGTCATCGCAAAGGCGACGCCCAGGCCATCCGGCGCTTGATCGAACAATTCCAGAAAACCCCTCAGCCCTCGCCGGCGGGGTGACGGCATCGACGTCCTCCTGCGGCGATAAGGTGATTGAAATTTCCGGTCGCTTGTGGTAGAAAGCGTCATTGCCCATGAATGAACGAAGTGATTGATTCTCAGTATCAGCGCTACCACCGGCTCGCCCAGATGGGCGCCCTTCTGGCCGGCGAGCAGCATTTACCGCGCTTATACGACCTGATCGTCAGCGAGGCCATGGCCCTGGCCAATGCCCGGATGGGCACGATCCTCCTTCGCGAAGGCGATACGCTCACGCCGATCGCGACGCGCACGGAGGTTTCCATCGACCCGGAAAGCATGCGTTCTTTCTCGAGAGAACGCTTTCCGCTCCAGCGTGAGAGTCTCGGCGGCCAGGTCCTGCTGGAAGATAAAATCCTGAACCTGGCGGACATCCGGACCCTGCCGGAGGGCAGCCCGGCCATTCTCTGGCCGGAATTCGCGCACTTCAAGGCGTATGAATTCCGGTCTCTGCTCGCGCTCCCGTTAAAAACGCCGCAAAGCGGTTATATGGGCGTGCTTGTTCTTCTGAACGCTCTCGATACGTTCGGGGACGCGGGGGCCTTCGAACCGCAGATTGAAGACATGATGACGATGGTGTCCACGCAATTCGCCCTGGCCATCCAGAATGTCCGCTGGACCCGGCAGCTGCACCAGGCGTACCAGGACACGCTCTATCGGCTGTCTCTGGTCGCCAAATACCGCGAGGACCCCAGCGGGGCCCAGATCCGCCGCGTGAGCCATTACTCCGGTCTCCTGGCGTCCGCTCTCGGCCTTCCAGAGGATAAAGTGGAGAAAATTCGCGTGGCCAGCGCGCTTTACGATATCGGGAAGCTGGGAATTCCGGAGGCCATCCTTCTCAAGCCCGGCCGGCTGACGCCGGAAGAGTTTGAGCGCATGAAGCAGCACACGACGGTGGGAGCGGTCATCCTCGGCGGCTCTCAGACGGAAATTCTTCAGATCGCCGAACGCATCGCGGTGGGCCATCACGAGAAATTTGACGGCACGGGCTATCCGTACGGCCAGTCCGGGATGGAAATCCCGATCGAAGGCCGGATTGTCGCCGTGGCGGAGGTGTTTGACGCGCTCACGACCGCCCGGCCCTACAAGCAGCCGATGTCCTTTGAAAAAGCGGTGGACACGATCCGCGAGGAAGCGGGAAAACATTTCGATCCGGCCGTGGTGCAGGCCTTTCTCGGGATCCAGAGCGAATTTGAAAAGACCCTTCAGGTGATTAAAGTTTAAGTACTGCAGCGTGCCAGTGATGCCATATGCCAAACCCACCTGGTTGTCGGAAATATTTTTTCACTTTGGCATTTGGCATCAACGTCCCCATTCCGTCTCATTCCGTCCATTCCGTTTGAAGAGCGTGATAAACGCGGAGCGCGGCGTACGCGTCGTTGGCGGCGTAGAGGAGCTGCTTCGGAGAAAGACGGCGGCGCGCCCAGTTTGATGTCGAGGCGCTTTTTGATTTTGAGAACCGCCGCTTGAAAACAATGGCCACCGCCGCCTTGACGCCCACCCCGCGTCCGTAGCCCCGCCGAGCAAACAACGTTTCCAGGTCCACGAGCGCCTGCGGCTGCACCTTGAGCCGGAGGGCAATGAGGCGCCGGTCCTGGTCGAGACCGAACCCCACTTTCAGCAGCGCGGATGAGCCGATCAGCTCGCACGCGGCGCGGCGGCAATGCGCGTCGTGCAGCATGAACACGTACGTTCGGCGGCGCGCCGCGAACTGCACGACATGCGGCCCTCGGGACACCTGTCCCTTCACGAACGTCGGCTGGGATTCCGTGTCAAATCCGACCACCGGTTCGCGCGAAAGCTCGGCAGAGGCCTGCGCGGCGGCTTCCGCCGAATCCACTTCCACGACGTCCTCGAGGCCCAGTGCGTCGAAGGCCGGAAGGGCATGAATCTCTTCGCGCGTCGGCCGGGGTTGGGCGCGTGGACGCTGGATCCTTCCGATGGCCCTCGCGATGACTTCCTGGGTCCGCGCCACAAAACTCAATCTTCGCACGATCTTTCCCGATGCCCCGTGGCTTGATCGGCTGGGCCGTTTTTCCTGGGGCTGCCGTTGAAAGCGACAACTTTCATGGGGGAACATCCTCCTCGATTGGCATGGGCGGGCTATCCGTATCATACCTTGTATCGGATCAGCCTATAATAGGCGTAGGGAGCAATGCAGTTCGGTCCTCAAGAGGCATAGGAGGAAAACATGCAAAAGCGTAAACTTGGAAAGAGCAACTTGGAAGTTTCAGCCCTTGGACTCGGCTGCATGGGGATGAGCTTTTCGTACGGTCCGCCCAAAGATAAGCAGGAGATGACCTCTCTTCTCCGGGCCGCCGTGGAACGCGGTGTTACATTCTTCGATACCGCAGAAGTATACGGGCCGTTCACGAACGAAGAACTCGTGGGCGAAGCTCTCGCCCCCTTCCGTAAGCAAGTGGTGGTCGCCACCAAATTCGGGTTCGATCTGAATGGCAGCGATCATCGGCCGGGAGCGGCAGGTCTGAATAGCCGTCCGGAGCACATCAAGCAGGCCGTCGAAGGCTCGCTCAAGCGTCTCAAAATCGACAAAATCGACTTGTTGTATCAGCACCGGGTGGACCCGAACGTGCCGATCGAAGATGTGGCGGGAGCGGTGAAGGACCTGATTAAAGAAGGCAAAGTCAAACACTTCGGCCTCTCCGAAGCGGGCGTGAAAACGATCCGCCGCGCGCACGCCGTCCAGCCGGTGACAGCCCTCCAGAGCGAATACTCGCTATGGACGAGGACTCCGGAGAAGGAAGTCATCCCGGCCCTGGAGGAACTGGGAATCGGCTTTGTCCCGTACAGTCCCCTGGGCAAGGGATTCCTCACCGGCAAGATGGACGAACATTCGAAGTTCGACAGCTCCGACTTCCGCAGCAGCCTGCCGCGCTTCACGCCGGAAGCTCTCAAGGCAAATCAGGAACTCATAAAACTGCTCGCCAGCATCGGGGAACGGAAAAAGGCGACACCGGCTCAGATCGCGCTGGCCTGGCTCCTGGCCCAGAAGCCGTGGATAGTGCCGATCCCAGGCACCACGAAACTCAGTCGCCTGGACGAAAACAACGGGGCCCTCTCAGTCGAACTAACGACCGAGGACCTGCGTCATATCAAGGACGCCGCGTCCAAGATCACGGTGCAGGGGGCTCGGTACCCCGAAAAGCTGGAGCAAATGACGGGCCGTTAGCCGCTTACAGACAAGGATGAGGAGGGGACCGTCCCCTTTGAGCTCCCCTTTGAGCCTTTGAGCCTACTTCGTGGGGCTATTCAGGTACAATATTTAATGGGTCCAATGACTCGCATTCTTGGCCGATCAGCCCATTCATTTCTCATCAGCAATACGCCATAATCTTCTAGTCTCTGCAAAGTAAACGGAGTCGAAAGCAGCAGTACCTCCTGTTGATTCCAGCGAGAGTACGGATGAAGCTGAAAAATAATGCCATGATGGAAATATCTGAAAAACGCCGCCACGCCCGCTCTTCCCAAGAGTTGACTGCGAATCTGAGGGTTGGTAAATGGCCACAAAGGCGTCATTTCCGGGCTAAAATTCAGAATCTTAGCGCGAATGGCTTTTGTGTCGAGATTGAGCCTACGTCGATCCACTTATCATCGGAACCCGTCCTCATCTCGTGGCTGGTCCCTCCGTCGCTCGCAGGGTCTACGACCGCGATCCCTGCCACGATGTCAGGCGTCTTCGTTCATAATGGAGTTCCTCATACGTACGGCATCCGATTGGATCGGCTCTTAGACGAACAGATTCGGCACAACCAGGTCCGCTGGAGAAAAATCCTTGCCGCCGGCGGAACTGCCCTTCTCGCCATCCTTATAGGGATTCTGAAAGTCCGAAACGTGGTGTCGTTCTGGTACTCTCCGCTAATCCAGATTTACAGCCTGATCACGGCGGCGTACATCCTTTCTCGCATCGCGCTTTCCATGGCCTATAAAGAGCCTGAGGATCGAGGTGTTCTGAAGAAGGTGTCGATCATCGTCTCAGTTAAAAATGAAGAAGGGCATATTGCTGACACCATCCGAAGATGTTTTCAATCGAATTATCCAGCGGATCTGCTCGAAGTCCTGGTCATTGACGATGGCTCAACCGATCGAACGTGGACAGTCCTTTCCCAGCTGGAAGCCGAATCTCCAAGCTTAAGGATCTTCCGTTTTAAACGCAATAAGGGTAAACGGCATGCGATGGCTGTCGGTGTCCAGGAAGCGAAAGGTGAAATTGTTGTTTTCATGGATTCCGATGTGCAGGTTGATCCGGAGGGGCTCTACCGGATTGTCCAGCCGTTTGGCGACCCCACGGTCGGCGCTGTGGCCGGACATACCCAGGTCATCATCGAACCCCAGAATTTTATCTCCAAGATGGAATCGGTCCGGTATTTTGTGTCGCAGCGCATCATGAAGGCGGCTGAAGGGGTGTTCGGTACCGTCACCTGCTGCCCGGGTCCTTTTTCGGCTTATCGCCGAGAGGCCGTCTTGAAAGTGCTCCGTCCCTGGCTGGAACAGACATTTTTGGGATCGGCGGCCACGTTTGGAGACGACCGCAGCCTGACGAATTATATCCTTAGAAATTACAGGGTCCTTTACCATTTTGGCGCCCGTTGTGGAACCTACGTGCCGGATCGATGGCCAACCTTCTTTCGGCAGCAGCTCCGGTGGAAGAAATCCTGGGTTCGGGAAACCACGATTGCCTCCCGGTTTATGTTCAGGGAAAATGCCTTTGCGGCCATTTCCTACTACGTCGGTGTCATCGTGACGCTCGTTTCGCCGCTGGTGGTCCTGCGGGCATTTATCTATTCTCCGCTATTCCTGTCCTCCCACGCTTATCTGCCTTACCTGGCAGGGCTGTTCCTCGTTTTCTTGCTCCTCGGCTTGATTTACTATTACCACACACAATCCCGCTACTGGTATTATGGTCTCGTTTTCGCTGTGGTGTATTCCTGGTTTTTCTCTCTCCAAACGTATTACGCCCTGCTGACCGTTCGCAAAAATCACTGGGGGACGCGATAAATGTCGACGAAGGAATCCCATGCGCCTTCATGGACTGCGGTGTTGGTTTTGGGACTTGCCGGGGCGAGTTGTTTATGGGTCAATACCCGCAAAACAGTTCTGACTTACCCGCCGCCCCCCGCCATCAGCGCCGGATCGCAAACAGACTCGTTCCTCATGCTCCGCATGCCTGAAATCACAGCGCAGCGTGAATCGGGCATCGATACCATGAAGATTCGGATGGATCAATGGCTGAGCGCGTTGACGAAGGAGGGATTTCGACCCTTGTTGCTTTCGGAAGTCGGCCGCCGCCTGAAAGAGGAGGGGGGACTTCCTGAGCGAACAGTGGTCATTTTCTTCAACCCAGGCTATCGCCGAACTTATGAAATTGTCGCGCCCATCTTCGCGCGCCGCCAATGCCCTGCCGTCTGGTTAACGCACGAAGGAGCCATGGAGCGTTCGGACCGACGCTACGTGACTTACCACACAGCCCGCCAAATGAAAGCGTCGGGAGGGTGGGATGTGGGATACTCGGATAAGCCAGGGATCTTCAGGGTCGAGAGCCTGCGCAACAAGAGTGTGATCTTCGGGAGCAAGAAGAATGGCGCCTGGTCCCCCGTCGCAGGCGCACTGGCCTTGAATCGGGGCGCCTGGCAGCACGGGCTGAATTTTCTGACCGTGAATGCAGATTGGGAAGCGAACGAATTAATCAGCCGGTTGCGGGTTGAGACTCCCGCGATCGGAAAGGTTTGCCTTGCGAAAGCGAGGATTCATAATCGGGAATGGGGAGTGAGCTTCCCGAATTTGACCCCGCAAGACGCCCAGTTTGACCTTCAGGTTCCATGGACCAAGCGCGGGGCGAAATTGTTTTGGCTGGGCACTCTGGGATCTCCCCACTTCCAACTTCACGCTCAAGCCGCTTCATTCATAGGGGAGCTCTGGTTCCAGCTCCGGTTTGATGAAGCCAGGGGAAATGACCTGCACCTCATCATGACGCATCAGCATATTCTCATTGAGCAGATGACCCGCCACAAGAATCGGCGCCTGTTGAGCGCCTCTTATCGTGAACCGGCCTCCGGTGAGCCGTGGACGATGGACCTGCTTCTGGATCATCAACACCTCTCGGTCTCTCTGAATGGTCATGCCCCTTGGATTCTTGACAATGTCAACCCGGCCATTTCGGGACAAGGCATGCTTCAGCTTTATTTGACCGATAAACTACGTGGAATCGCGAAAGCCAAAGCCGTTCGCCTGACCTTCGTCCCATTGAGATACCATCATGAGAATTAAGAATTCCTGTTTGTGGACATTTCTAGTCTCATGGATGACATCGATGTCGGTCCTGGCATCCAGTCTTCCGTCCGTTGTTCCCCATCGGGATCAGGTTGACGCCATCCGTCGACAGGCCATCGCCAGCTTTCAGGCGGGTGATTATGGGCGGGCGATCGGTCTTTACGAAGATTGGTCAAAACTGGATCCGGATAATGTCCCGGTTCTTAAGGACTTGATGGGGGCCCTTTTGAATCAGCGAAGTTCTGAAGCGGCTGAAGAAGGTGTGAAAGTGGCAACCCGGCTGACCGAGCTGCGGCCCAGCGAGCCCCAGAGCTGGAATTGTCTGGGCCAGATGGAATATGCCCTGGGCCATCCGGATGCCGCCATCCATGCCTATACCAAGAGTTTGGAACTGAATCCCCGTCAAACTTCTATCCAACTGGCCATTGCCAAAGTTTATTCCGCAGAACGCGAATTTCAGAAAACGGTCCATTACTTGGAACCCCTTCGCGGCAATGACGGCGATATGGCGGAACTCTATCCCTTGTTGGCCAAAGCGCAGTTTTGGACTCAGCAATATGCGGAGTCGCTTGGGAATTGGGCCCAGGCCGTTCGCTTATTCCCGGACCAGCTGGAGTATCAATTTTATGAGTCGCAGGCCCTCTATTACGCGGGTCAACTGGACGAAGCTCGAGCGAAACTGAGGACGCTCGCGTTTGAGCGCCATCATCCGAAAGCGTTCGATTTGTTGGTTGATGATGCCCTGTCGCGCGGCGATTTGATCACGGGGGAAGGCCTGCTGGAGGACTCCCTGAAACAAATACAGCCGGCGGATGAACCGCGAGTCATGAAGCTGGCCACGATTTATCAAAAGAATGGTCAAAACATGAAATGGGGGAGAATTCTCGACCGATTCCTTGACGTTTGGCCGGACCATATCCTGGCGCTTCAAATGAAGGCCGACCAGCTTTTCGAATTACACCAAACGGCTGAAGCGCTCCAGCTCTACAGAAAAGTCCACAAATTAAATCCTAACTCCATCCCCGCACTCCTAGGGATCGCCGATTGCCAAGTCAAGCTCAAAAATACCGAGGAGGCTTCCCGGGCTCTGAAAAAACTGCGAGCTTGCGATCCTACCAATGCGTACTACCTGCTCAAGCAGGCGCAATTTATATTCGATAGCGGTGATCATCGACGAGCCAAGCTCCTCGTGACGGGGTGGGTGTCTCATAATCGCAAAACCCAGCTTCTCCCTGTTTTGCTCTATCACGGGCTGACGCCTTTCCCTCAAGATCCGCTCTTGGCGGTCGCCTATCATGATAGTATCGTGGTTTTTGAAGACCACATTCGCGCCCTGCATGACGCCGGCTACACGCCCGTGACCGCCTCTCAAGTGACCGTCTGGTACAAACGGCACGTCCCGCTTCCGACGAAGCCGGTGATGATCACGTTTGATGACGGTCGGTTAGACAGCCTGCAATTCGGCGATCCCATCCTTAAAAAATATGGTTTCAAGGCCACGATGTTTGAGGCGGTTGTCAATATCGAGGGGCATCGTCCCCCCGGGTATGCGCCCTGGAACCGATTACGTGAGTATCAGGACACCGGCCGGTGGGAAATTCAGTCGCATGGCGATCTTGCCCATATCTATATTCCGACGAGCCCCGATGGAAAACGCGGGCTTTTCCTCATCAGCCGCCAATGGTTGGATGGCGAGAACCGCTCCGAAACTATCGAAGAATGGCAAGAGCGTGTTGATGACGATTACCAAAGCAGCAAGAGCAAAATTATGGAGCATTTGGATGTTCTACCTTCGGCCTACGCATTCCCGGAAGGATATTTCGGCCAGGACGGCAATAGTAATGTGGCTCAGGCCGGCCCGGTTAATATGGCCCTGGTCCTGAAGCATTATCAAACGGCCTACTCGCAGGATGACAATGGCCTCAACTTTGGCACGCGAGACCCCGCTCTCTTAAATCGATTTATTCCTTACAACGACTGGACGGGCGAAGACCTGCTCAAGCACTTCGAGAAGAGAAACCCATTGAATGAGATGTATATGCAGATGCTCGAATGGGCCATTCTCGAGGGACACACCCGTGACGCCTTGCGTTGGCTCAAAGAGCTTGAGAGCAACGGGGTATCCAAGAGCACGCTCTTGACCAAAGAATCTCAAATCCACTTTATGACGGGGGAATCCGCTAAAGCTCAAGAGCTCGTCCAGGAAGCGCTCATGCTTGATAACCTTCCTGAAATCAGGAGAATATTCAATATCTATGCCGCCCAGAACGGTTCCCTCTGGACGCCCTCCTACTCTTATCAGGAAGATAATGAAGACCGCCGGAATTGGATCTTCAATCAGGCCATTGATGTCGGGCGTACGGGGCCGGTGAATTGGACTCTCCATCACGAACACGGGGAATATTGGCAGCACAATGCAGCCGCCACCGTATCGGATAACGCGGGAGGAGTCAGCGGCTATGCTCCTCTCGGGCTTTTCCACCACGTCGGGATGGAGTTCTACCAGCATTTCTTTTCCGGTCAGGCCCATAACACGTATTCGGGTTCGGCCACTCTGGAATCGGTCTGGACCAATGATCTTCGCAGCCGCCTGGAAGTCGGGCGCTCGCTCTATGACACGGCCCTCGCGCTGGACTCCAATGTGAGCAATACCTATGGAGATGCGTTGGTTCGGTGGTCTCAGGGCGAGCCTTGGAGGGTCAGCTCACGGGAAACGTACGGGTCCCTCTCCGATGGAAACCGTCGAGAGACGTTTTGGGTCGAAACATCTAAAACCGTATTTTCTTCTCCTATCCTTCGGGCGGTTTACCGTTTCACCTACGATGACATGCAGACCCGCAGCAAGAATTATTACAGTCCGCAGGAACTCTGGCTGAACGGATTGGGGCCGGAAGTGTCCTACCGTGATCGAGGAAAGATGGAGTTCTATTTTCGATATCTGCCGGTGATTGCCGTCGAGCAGGGTCAGTCATGCCAGATCGACCACAGCGTCACCACGTATCTGATTCTGCATTACGGAGAAAAAATTTCATTGAAGCCTTCTTATATCTATTATGAGACTCCGTCCTATCACGAAAATCGTTACATGACGGAATTCTCGTACCGCTTTTGACATGAACAGCGAATCCAAAAAGAGGAAGAAACGGACAATTCTTGCGCTGGCCCTCTTGTTGTTCGCCGCGGGAATTTCCGCTCTTTATGTTTATTCCAGAGGGTCCTGTTCCTTTTTATTCTGTCGTTTGGCCTTCGATTACTACATGATCAGGGAAACGAAGGAATTGGACGAACAGTCCCGGTCGGGGCTTTCCAGCACGTACTACTTCACGAGTTACTATCTTAATGGCATGCTCTCCGCGGCGGAAGGGACGAAGGATGAGCGTCTGTTGCGGCGTGTCATGCACATGATTGACACCATGATTTCCACCGCCCAGCCCTTTGAGGACCATGGGCGGATTTATAAAGTCTGGCGTCCTTTTTCGATCACCGCCGATTCAGCCGTGCCTCGGCCCAATTTGCACTATACGTTTCAAGCGACGGTCCCCATCGCCCGGGCCGCCGCCCTCATCATGACCGACCCTGCATGGAAAGCGAAGTATGGGCGGTCGGCGGATCGCTACGTGGCTTTTGTGGACCAGAGCATTATTCAGTACTGGTATCATTCACAGCTCAAAGACGAGATCGTATGGATCAATCCGGATCTTTTTCCTATTTGGAACGACAATGGGTCCAATCTGGGATTGATCGCGGCGTTCCTCTATCGAGCCAACGGAGATCGCCTCTGTCTCGGCATCTCCAGGCGCATCGGACGGGCCTTTCGATCCAAACTCTCGCCCGCAAAGACTGGCTGGATCTGGGAAAACCATACGATTCCGGTCGGCTCCGACACCGATAACGTTCCGGGTTCTGTCGGCAACCAGGAGGGGGTGCCCGACACGTCTCATGCCAATCGAGAAGCGTTTTTGATGACGAGTCTCTACGAATCCAAAATCCTCTTTACGCGCCGCGACATCGCGCGAATGGCCAACACGCTGACCGACACGCTTTGGAATCATTCCGAGGAAAACCCAAGTTTCTCGAATTATCTCAATGGCAGCGACAAAGCCTACCGGGTGTACAAGGAACCGGGGATGAACGGGAGTATTTATCACGGGTGGGCGCTCTTGGGGGGATATTCTCAGAAGGCGCAGCGGGTCATTCTCTGCGTTCTTAAAGCGATCTTAAAGGGCCGGGACAATCCTTCGCTGGAGCGCAACGCTTCCAGCTATGGGGGTAAACTCGGGCTCTGCGGACATTTGCTGAAAAATTGGGCTCTCTTGCAGGAACAGAAGAATTAACGCGTCGATCCAGGAGATGCGGATCGATTCGCACATTGGGCGAGATAAAGGTTAGGCGGCTCCAGACGGTCCGGGGCCATGGCTTCCCACCAATTCCCATCCTTCAACTGTTCCGTCGGCAACGTCGTAGTGATCCCGACGAAATTGCCCTGAATCCCCCAGGGACACAAAGCCTGGGGATGGTCGGCTTGAATATTCCAAAATGTCTCCCGGGCGCCGCTGGGGGGCCCGGCTTCCTCGTCTCCCCCGCTTTCCCACAGGCGCGAACCCTCTCCGACCTGAATCTGGGTGAACAGATTCTCATAGGATCCGCGGCGATGATGGTCAAAATCCATGTCGATTCCGCGCCCTACCGAAAAGACGTTGCCGGCGGCCCAAACGGAAACCCCAATGTCATGGATGAAGCGGAAATTCATTTGAAAATTGGTGATCAAATTGTCCTGCGCCATATCCATGGCCAGAATGCCGTGGTGACCTCCCACGAAAACACCAGCGGGTTCCCCCGGATCCCTGCCATACCCCTTCCGAAGTCTTCCGAGGGTTGCGGAGAATTGGATCGATTCCACGGTGCAGAATTTCGTCCCGTTTGTAAGGAAAATTCCGCTGTCGGCATTAATGATGCGGAGGCGGCGGGCCCAGCCGTTGGAGACCCCGACAAAACTGACGGCATTGTACCCCGGCTCTTCATGATGGCCGACATAACGAGTTTTCGGAAACTCAAGGGTCAAATCCTCGATGCCCACGTCCTGGACGGAAGGTTGCTGGGCATAGAGGGCTGGTTTCCAGGCCAGCCGGACATCGGTTCGCAGCGGGCGCTTCAGAATCACCCGGCTCCCATCAATAAAGTCAATCGGCGAAGCAAAATCCACGATTTTATGGCCGCGTGAGGACTTGGATGCTTCTTTTTGGTCGGCATGGAGGTGGCGTCCCAAGGATCCGCCTGAGTCGTCTGTCAGAACAACCCGGACCCAATCGCCGGGTTCCAGCGAACGCATATCGGACACGCGGACGGAGTTATCTCCGCGCCGGGCCGGGGATGTGATCGCGGTCAGAAGTCGACCTTCATCCCAACCCTCGAAAGAAATAAAGCCGCCAGACCAGGACCAGTCCCCATCCGGAGCATGATCTTTCCCCGGTCCAACGGCCTGGGTCAACGATTTAGAGAAATAAAGCACCGTGCTGTCGACCCCCTCTCCCTTTAGAACAATTCCTCCTTTCCGAATCCGGAGCATTTCCGTAATTCGATAACGTCCGGCAGGGATCAAAATGGTTCCTTCCCGCACCGCTTTGATGGCCTTGAGGAAGGCGGTCGTGTCATCGGCCACTCCATCGCCGACCGCCCCAAAGTCTTTGACGCTGCATTTGACAGGCAAATCAGGGATTGGACGCTCGCCTCCCCGATAGCCCGCATAGGAAAAGTCGGGCAGGCGGCTTTTCGGTGTCCATTTTTCGCCGGCCTTCCCCCATAGCTCGGAAGTGTCAGCCATCGCGGTCGCACTGAGGCTAACGATGAGAAGCCAGCCTATAATGAATCTTGATAATAATCTCATATATGGGCAAATATGCTTGCAATACGTTCTGTGAACAGAATCAATAAGTGGCGGGGCGATTATGCCAAATTCCATTGCCCGGCAAGAAGTCCTCAAAAAAACATGAGACCTTCATCGGATGCACCGTTCCGGATTCCTTTACGGGGCCTAACAGATTGTGCCCGGAAGGCCCGGTCCTTATGGCGTGCAACTTTTGGTCTAGCTTCCGGATCGATCTTTCCGTAGAATTTTAATGACTTCCTATGAATCCCAATAGAAGAAAGGTTCTCTTTATTCGCTGGTGTACGGTCGCCGCCGCGCTGTTGTTTTTCTCGCCTCAGGCGCTCCTGGCCGCGCGGACGGTGGTCACTTTCGCCTTCGACGACGGATACGCGGACCAGCTGACCGGCGCCTTGATCCTCCTCAACTTGGGGATGCGGGCCACGTTTTTTATCCCGACCTACGCGATCGGCCATACCGGCGATATGTCCGTCACCGACTTGCAGAACCTGCAGACCCTCGGGTTCGAGATCGGCGGACATACCATCGACCATCAGGATCTGACCACCTTGAGCCCCAGCGCCCAGCAAAATGAGATCTGCGGTGGACGCACTATTCTGGAGAATTGGGGCCTTAATGTTGTCTCTTTCGCCTATCCTGATGGAGCGTATAACCCGTCTGTGGAAGCGGTGGTTAAGAGCTGCGGCTACACCAGCGCGCGCGCCGCCTGGGGGCTCGCCTGCAAAGATCCCGGGTGTACGCCAGGGGAATCGATTCCTCCCGTCGATCCTTACGCCGTCCGGACTCCCGAGGCCGTTACGGGAGATACGACGCTAGCGGATTTAGAGCAACAAGTCATCAATGTCGAGAAATCGGGGGGCGGATGGCTTCCTTTGCAGTTCCATCACGTGTGCGAGGGCTGCGGCCAGGAGTATGAGATCACTCCGGAGAATTTAGAGGCCTTTGCTGCCTGGGTGCAGCAACGCGCGAGTCTCGGGACCACCGTAGAGACGATGAATCAGGTGATAACCTATGGCGCCAATCCGCCATCGCCCGGTCGGCCGCGGCCCCGGCCCCTCCCCCGCCCCCGGAATCCCATTCTCCTGGGGCATCCATCCATGGTGTCTTCGTCAGATCCTGAGCATAACTATGTGCCTCTCATGAGCGATCAAGGCCAGCAGCAACTCCAGTTGATGGAGACGAACCCCTCGGCCGCACTGAGTCATGCCGTACAGGTTCTTTCCATTACCCCCTGACGCCCGTCATTCACCACACTAGGGGCGAGAGCCCGTTTCCAATTTTGTGGTTCCTAAATGGTTTAGAAATTGTCGTACAGCCTCAGGGTAGCGATCCCCGGATTCAAGGTAGCCGTCGTTGTGGCTCCCCGTCAGGTCCACGAACCGTTTATCTCCCGGGGCGGCGGCGTAAAGCGCCTGGCCCATCCTGTAGGGCACGATTTCGTCGCTCGGGCTATGCAGGACCAGCAGCGGGACTGTGATTCCCGGCATCTTGGATAGACTGTCGTAGCGGTAGGTCACGATCCAGCGGGCCGGAAGCCAGGGAAAATAGATCTTGGCCATGTCGACGGTGGAGGTGAAGGCGCTTTCCAGAATCAGCCCGCCGGCCGCGTGCCGCTTCGCCATCTCGACCGCCACAGCCGTGCCGAGGGATTCCCCATAGAAAACAATTCGTTGAAGAGGAATCCCGCGCAGGCCGGTTAAGTATTGGAAAGACGCTTCCGCATCCCGGTAGGTCCCTTCCTCCGAGGGCGTTCCTTCACTTTTCCCGTATCCCCTGTAGTCAAACAACAAAACGGCGGCGCCCACTTTGTGCAGAAGGGCCGCCTTGTGAACCCGGTCGCTGATATTTCCGGCGTTGCCATGGCAGAGAAGCAGTGTCATGGGATCTTTGGTCCTCGACGGGATAAACCAGGCGTGAATCCGTTTCCCGTCCTGCGTCGTCAGGAACACCTCTTCGGACTCCAGCCCGTAGGTCCGCGGAAGCGCCGAAATATCCCGGCTGGGGTAATATAAATTCGACCGTTCAAACCATCGCCAGGCCATCCCATTCATCATAAGCAAAAAAAGAAGGGCGGCGAGTTTAATCAGTCGGTTTCTCATGGGGCCTGTCACGACTTACTTGATGACCGGTTCGGGCGACGCCTGCGTTTCGCCGCTCGACGTGTCCGATTTTGAATAAGTCCATCCGCCGACATTCAGCGACCAGGTTTGATCGTCGAAGGTGTAGGTGATGCGCTGCTGCCTTCGATCGAAAGCTTTCACGCCGTTGCCGACATAGAGTTTGAAGATCTGCAGCTTCTCGTCATCGGCCTGGGGCAGCGTGATCGTCAATTCACGGCGTTCGGGGTCCAATTCCCAGCGCCCCGGATTGAAATAATCGAGGCCTCCATTAAATTGCAAAGCCCCGCCGGCGCTGAAAATCATCTGCTTGGTTTTGCCGCTTCTTCCGGGATTTTCCCAGGTCCCCAGGAGGTGTGCCTCGAAGAGGCTGCTTTTCGTCGGTTCGGGAGCCGCCACGGGAGGGACGCGCAGGGGAGCTTTTCCAAGGCAGCCCCCCCAGAAGAGGAAGGTCCCGGCCGCAAAAGCCAGGACGGTCCGCCGCCGGTCATTCATCGCCTTGGCATCACTGGCACGATGCAGGTCAGTAGCGGTAGTGGTCGGGTTTGAAGGGGCCGTCGACGGGGACGCCGATGTAATCGGCCTGTTCCTTCGTCAGCTTGGTCAGCTTCACGCCGATCTTCTCCAGATGCAGGCGCGCGACTTCTTCATCCAGCTTCTTGGGCAGCACGAAGACGCCGGGCTTGTACTTGTCTTTGTTCGCCCAGAGGTCCAGCTGAGCCAGCGTCTGATTGGAGAAGCTGTTCGACATGACAAAGCTCGGGTGGCCGGTGGCGCAGCCCAGGTTCACGAGCCGGCCTTCCGCCAGGACGAAAATGCTGTTGCCGGACGGGAAGGTGTACATGTCCACCTGCGGCTTGATCTCGATTTTCTTCGCGTCGGAGGCGTTCAAGCGGTCCACCTGGATTTCGCTGTCGAAGTGGCCGATATTGCAGACGATCGCCTGGTCTTTCATCTTGCGCATGTGCTCGAGAGTGATCACTGCGAGGTTGCCGGTGGTGGTGACATAGATATCGCCGCGGCCGAGCGTATCTTCCACGGTGGTCACTTCAAAGCCTTCCATCGCGGCCTGGAGCGCATTGATCGGGTCGATTTCCGTAATAACGACGCGCGCGCCCAGCCCGCGGAGCGAATGGGCCGAACCCTTGCCGACATCGCCATAGCCGCAGACCACGCACACCTTGCCGGCCACCATGACGTCGGTGGCGCGCTTGATGCCGTCGGCCAGGGACTCCCGGCAGCCGTAGAGGTTGTCGAACTTGGATTTGGTGACCGAGTCGTTCACGTTGATCGCGGGCACAAGGAGCGTCCCCGCTTCATGCATCTTGTAAAGGCGGTGGACGCCGGTGGTGGTCTCTTCCGAGACGCCTTTCCAGTCCTTGACGACGTTGTGCCAGCGCTTCGGGGCCTCGGCATGGATCTTCTTTAACAGATTTTTGATGACCTGCTCTTCCTTGTTGCCCGACGGGGTATTCACCCAGCCGCTGCCGTTTTCCAGCTCGTAGCCTTTGTGGATCAAGAGCGTTGCGTCGCCGCCGTCATCCACGATGAGCTGGGGCCCAAGCCCGCCCGGGTGGCTGAGCGCCTGGTCCGTGCACCACCAGTAGTCTTCGAGCGATTCGCCCTTCCAGGCAAACACTGGAACACCCGCTGCCGCGATCGCCGCGGCCGCGTGGTCCTGCGTGGAGAAAATGTTGCAGCTGGCCCAGCGGACGCTGGCGCCCAAATCCACCAAGGTCTCGATCAGGACGGCCGTCTGGATCGTCATGTGGAGAGAGCCCGTCACCCGCACGCCCTGGAGGGGCTTGGACTGGGCATATTTGCGGCGAATGGACATCAACCCGGGCATTTCTTTTTCCGCCACGGTGATTTCTTTGCGGCCCCATTCGGCCAGCTTCATATCGGCCACTTTGTATCGGGTGTCTTGGGCAAGTGTTTGTGTGCTCACATTGGTCTCCTGAAAATCTATCCTTTATTTAACAGCGCGTTATTTTACCATGGGACTACAGGGGACGGTCCTAACTATTTAAGTTGTTTGGTTAGTGTGAATCGACCGTCAGGTTGGGGCACGCAATAACTGAATAACTTCGGACCGTCCCCGGTCTCCGTCCGCTAGCGGATGATGGCGAATTTGCCGCGGCCGAGGTGGCCCGCCGCGTCCGTCGCCAGATAAAGGTAATACCCCGAGGCGACCCTGCTGCCGCTCTCGTTGGTGAGATCCCACACCGCCGAACCGGTGCCGGCCGTCACTGTTTTGACATGATGGCCCGAGACGGTGAAGATGTTCACCGTGGCGCCCGGCGTCAGCCCGTCAAAGGTCATCGGCCTGGAAGCATTGCGGTCGCTGCGCCAGGGGTTCGGAAAGACTCTCACATTGGAGAAATCCGCCGTTGGATTCGACGATGGAGGAGAAGGAGGGACTGGAGGTAATGGAGGAATTGGAGGAATTGGAGGAGGAGGCGCCGCCACGTCGGACGGCGTCCACCAGTTCCCCGAAAGCACAATCATGCCGAGCATCTTGAGGGTATTGCCGAAATAATCTTCGCTCGCAAGCGGCTGAGCCCGGACCACCCCCCAGAGGCTGTTCAGCCAGGCCTGGTTGGATGCGTCGACCATCGCGCCGACGGCAAAGGGAACGACAAAGGGCATGTCGTAATAGGTGACGTACGCGGTCCCATCCAGGTGATACCCGGAGCGGATGAGCGTGGGATCCCCATGTGTATTCCCGATCACCCAGGTGTTGATCTTCTGGACCTCGGCGCGCGTGCTCGCATCTCCCGACACGAGAAAATCGGTGCCCAGGCGCCACGGGACCCGGCAGGAATTGTACGCGACGTCCCCGTCGGTGCTGGCTTCCAGGTAATTCGGAACGGCCGGCATGGGAGTGGTCGGCGCGTTCTCCACGAAATCCGGCACCAGTCCGGTCGCGGGGCTGTAGTTCGTCTGAATGGAAGACACCACGCGCTGGCAGGCGGCGATCACCTGCGTCCAGACCGGATCGCCCGTGGCGGCCTGAAAAGCGCGAAAATGGTCGAGCATGAAATCGGAAGGCCGCGTGCCGTTGAGATAAATCCCGGTGTCTTGGGAAGCCCAGTCTCCCAGGAGGACCGTACGGGCGCTGGGGTGGAGCTCTTTGGCCTTGATCGCGCTGATAACGTTTCGGCCTTCCTGGAGGTAATTGATCGATCCGCTGCTGCCCCATTGCTGGTCCGCCAGAAGCAGGCTGTAGGCGATGTCCAGATCGCCGTCCGTCGCTGAATCGGGGCCATTGGCGTCCCCGCATCCCTGGACCTGGTTCCAGGCCATCAGGTAGGGATCGTTGATGCTGGGGTGGTCCTTGAAAAACCAGTAAAGGCCGTCGAAGATCGCCTGCGCCTGGGGATCATAGCCGGCCATAAGGGCGGCGATCACCATGCCGTAGCCGTGGCCTTCGGAAACGGTGATGCTCTGGGCGCTGCGCCCGCCGCCCGATCCCCCGCTCACGTCAATGTAATACCGGCCCGTGCCGCATCCGCTGATGAGATACTTGGCCTTCCAGGCGTCATAGAACGACCGGGTGTCGGCGTCCAGCTGGCTCTGGGTGTATTGATTCGGGCGGATGCTGCCGGAAGCGTAAGCCTGCGTGTGAGAACCGAAGGGATGAGTGGTGGCGTCCGCAGGAGGGACCCATCGCCCGAGCCCGGCAAGGATAAGCAATGCCCAAAGACTTGTTCGCGTCCTTTTCACAGGTCTATCGTAAACGATTTCAAGGGTTGAATGAATAGTCCGAACGGCTAAAAATGAGCGCTGTGTGTTAGACCCCTGAAACAGAAACGCCAGTTAAGGAGGGACTCAGGCCGCCATCGCAAGGGGTTTGGGTTGAATGGCGAAACCGAGATGAATCGCTTTGAGGATCCTTAGAATGCTGCGAAACTCCGGATTGCCCTTCTTCCGCAGCATCTTGTGCAGGCCGACGCGGTGCAAATCCGCCTTTTCGGCCACAACCTTCATGCCATGCGCACGGGCGACGTCGGCGACGGCCAGTAGGAACGTGCTGATCTCCGCCTCTGGATCCTCCAAGACGGCGTTCAGATAGCCCGCGGCATAAGCGGGATCTTTCAGTCGTCCGGAAAGCCCTTCTTCATAGGAACCGTAAGGTTTATGTTTTACTTTCATATTCTCCTCCAGAAATCTGCGGCAAAGGCCCGAGCCTTTTCGATGTCTCGAGGCTGGCTGCGCTTGTCGCCCCCCACCAACAACACCACGATGTTCGGTCCATACGCCAGATAATAGACCCGAAGACCCGGACCAAAGTGAACGCGCAGCTCACAGACGCGTTGCCCGACACTGCGGCAATCGCCGAAATTCCCTTTATCCCGGATTCGGGCTAAACGGGCATCAATAGCTTGCGCCGCGCTGCCGTTCCGTCGTCGCAACTGGTTCAGCCATTCCTCAAACGGCTGTTTGCCTGAGGAGGTCTGGTAAGGAACGACGACGTACCCTATCTGCATAAAGTGTACCCCATGGGGTACATATAGTCAATCTCAAAGAGTTGAGTCACCGGGTTCTCCTATCTCTTAGAGGAAATAAACGGAATAATATTCACGTTGATTTTTGCCCAAGGCGAATGAACGTTGATTACGTGATCGTGATGCGGATTTTGGGAAAGCGTCTCTGGACGGACCTGTTGAAGATGGCCTCAGGGGTCGCTCAATAGAAAGAATGGTTTCTGCAGGAAACTCAGGGCTTTATTCACCCCGAATATTTCATGTTAGAATGCGTTCATTGCCCAGAAGGGGGAACGACTGTGATTAAAGAATTTAAAGAGTTTGTGATGCGTGGGAATGTTGTGGATCTCGCGGTCGGTGTTATTATCGGAGCCGCCTTCGGGAAGATCGTCAGTTCGCTGGTCACCGACGTCTTAATGCCGCCCATCGGAATTTTGGTTGGAGGGGTGGACTTCAGCAATCTGGTCCTGACCCTCAAGCAAGCGGAGGGCGCGAAACAGGCGGTCACGCTCAATTACGGATTATTCATCAATCAGGTCATCAACTTCCTGATTGTGGCATTTTGTGTTTTCCTGGTTGTCAAAGGAATGAACGCGCTGAAGAAGAAAGAGCCGCCACCGGCGCCCACTCCAACCGAAAAATCCTGCCCCCAGTGCTTCATGGTCGTTCCCATTCAGGCCAAACGCTGCGGGCATTGCACCTCCACGATCGCTTAAGCTCTCTACAGGGCATAAAAAAAGACCTCTATTTCTAGAGGTCTTTTTTTATAAAACTACAGCGATACTAAATGCGCCTCGGTCGATTAATACCGGTTGCCGCGTCCGCCGCCGAAACCGCCGCGTCCGCCGCCGTATCCACCGCCGCCGTTACCGCCGCCGAATCCGCCGCCGCTGCGTCCGCCGCCGAATCCGCCGCGACCGCCGCTGCCGGATTTCTCCGGGCGTGGGCGAGCTTCATTGACCGTCAATTCACGGTCGCCGACCTTGGACTTGTTCATCTTTTCGATGGCTGCCTTCGCTTCATCCTCGGTGCTCATTTCGACAAACCCGAACCCGCGTGAGCGGCCGGTTTCCATGTCCGTGATGAGCTTGGCGCTCACGATCTGGCCATGGGCCGAGAACAACTGGTGTAAATCATCTTCGGTGGTGTCGAACGGCAAATTTCCAACATACAATCGCTTTTCCATTATCTAAGTGTCTCCTAAGTTTAGGGCTTTAAAGCCCATTCAATGCCAATCAAAGTGCCGAGATCCGCTGGAAGTCTTAATCAGGGAAGCGTGCCTTCGAAGTGGGAACAACAACCGGACGGGGCAGAACAACTACCTCAACCTGTCAAAAAGAGTATGCCACATTGAATGAGCCAAATGCAAGGCGGGAGGCGGATCGTGTTGCAAGACAATAGAAACTGGACTGGTATAAGAAATATAGAAACTGGACTGGTGTAGGTGCCTTTGGGTGTTGACGTTAGGTGCTGTGGCATAAGGGTGTTGGCCGTTGACGTTGCCC